>Ga0315339_1001620_pt1 | contig 19270 bp, 17 predicted proteins | sample ASW17metaG_FD_204514 | JGI IMG/M metagenome (GOLD analysis project Ga0315339, IMG submission 204514) | Ammonia-oxidizing marine archaeal communities from Pacific Ocean, United States - ASW #17 | ecosystem: Environmental > Aquatic > Marine > Oceanic | place: USA: California | collected 2016-12-05
TGCAAAAATTTTTAATTATCTTATTTTTTTTATTATTAAACTCTTCCTATGTTTTTTCTGACGAAAAGAATTATTTTCTTTCTTTAAAAAAAAACAAAGTATATGTAAGGTATGGTCCTGGGAAAAATTATCCCATAAAATATATTTATAAGAAAAAATTTTTACCAGTTAAAGTAATTGATAAAAAAGAAAATTTTAGAAGAATTATAGATCATAAAAAAAATAATGGTTGGATACACATTATCATGCTTACAAAAACTAATTCATTAATTGTTCTTGAAGAAAAAATTGTTTTCAAAAACAATAGTAAGTTTTCTGAGCCAGTAGTAAAATTAGAAAAAGGTAGATTAGTAACTATAAAAAAATGTAAGTTAAATTGGTGCAAGATTGAGTCCGACAATTACTCTGGATGGATAGAGACAAAAAACGTTTGGGGAATTTAATTAACTCTTATTTTAAATCAAAACGATCTAAATTCATAACTTTTGTCCAAGCAGAAACAAAATCATTGAGGAACTTGGATTGGGAATCTTCAGAAGCATAAACTTCTGCTATTGCTCTCAATTGAGAATTTGATCCAAATATAAGATCAGCACGAGTGCCAGTCCATTTAACTTTATTTGATTTATGATCTCTTCCTTCAAATAAAACCTCTTCTTTGGAAGTTTCTTTCCATGTGGTTTTTATATCAAGCAAATTAATAAAGAAATCATTTGTAAGTGTACCTGGTTTTTTTGTAAACATGCCGTGTTTTGAGCCATCAAAATTTGTGTTTAATACACGCATACCACCAACTAGAACTGTCATTTCAGGCACAGTAAGTTTCATTAATTGTGCTCGATCAACTAACATTTCTTCGGCTGTCACAGTAGGTTTGTTTGATGATCCATTAATTTTTTTTATAATATAGTTTCTAAAACCATCTGCTTTTGGTTCAAGTAAACCAAAAGAATATGTGTCTGTTTGTTCTTGAGATGCATCTCCACGGCCTGGTGTAAATGGAACTGTTATCTTTTGCCCAACATTTTTAGCAGCTTTTTCAATTCCAACACAACCACCCAGAACTATCAAATCGGCTAACGAAACTATTTTGTTTTTAGTATTAAATCCTTTTTGTATCTTCTCCAAAGTTTTAAGCACCTTAGACAATTCATGTGGATTATTAACTTCCCAGTCTTTTTGTGGCGCAAGCCTAATTCGTGCTCCATTAGCTCCTCCTCTCTTGTCTGAGCCTCTAAAAGTTGATGCTGATGCCCAAGCTGTAGAAACTAACTGAGAAACAGAAAGTCCTGATTTTGATATTTTTCCCTTAAGAGTATTAACATCTTTGTTTTTAAGTTTGTATTTAACTTGCGGTATAGGGTCTTGCCAAATTAGTTCTTCTTTAGGAACTTCTGAGCCCAAATAACAGACACGAGGTCCCATATCACGATGTGTAAGCTTAAACCAAGATCTCGCAAATGCGTCTGCAAATTCATCAAGGTTCTCATGAAAACGTTTTGATATTGGTCCATATTTAGGATCCATCCTTAAAGAAAGATCTGTGGTTAGCATCATCGGAGGATGTTTTTTAGAAGGATCATGCGCATCAGGAACAATATTAATATCAACTCCATTCTGCTTCGGTTTCCATTGATGTGCTCCTGCTGGACTCTTTGTTAATTCCCAATCATGACCAAATAATAAATCAAAATAACCATTGTCCCATTTTGTTGGATTAACAGTCCAAGCTCCTTCGAGACCACTGCTAACAGTGTCAGCGCCTATACCAGTTCCAAAATTACTTGTCCAACCTTTGCTTTGTTCTTGAATTTTTGCACCTTCAGGTTCGGGACCTTTGTGTGATTCAGGAGCAGCACCATGAGATTTTCCAAAAGTATGTCCACCAGCTATAAGTGCTACTGTTTCATAATCATTCATAGCCATACGACCAAAAGTTTCACGAATATCATGGGCAGCTAAAAGAGGATCTGGATTTGCATTAGGACCTTGTGGGTTTACATAAATTAACCCCATATGAGACGCACCTAATGGATTCTCGAGGTCTCTTTTACCACTATAACGGTTAACGCCAAGCCATTCTTTTTCTGATCCCCAATAAATGTCTTCTTCGGGCTCCCAAATATCCTCTCTACCACCTCCAAAACCAAAGGTTTTAAATCCCATTGATTCCAAGGCAGCGTTTCCAGCTAAAATAAAAAGATCAGCCCATGAAATTTTTTTACCATACTTTTTTTTAATGGACCAAAGTAACAACCTTCCTTTGTCGAGATTAACATTATCTGGCCAACTATTTAATGGAGCAAAACGTTGGTTGCCTGTACCAGCACCACCACGTCCATCACCAGTTCTATATGTTCCTGCGGCATGCCATGCTAATCTAACAAAAAGTCCTCCATAATGACCGTAATCAGCTGGCCACCAGTCTTGTGAATCTGTCATTAATTTATATAAGTCTTTTTTTAGTGACTTGAGATTAAGTTTTTTGAATTCTTTTGAATAATTAAATTTCCTGTCCATCGGGTTAACCATGGAAGAATGTTGGCTTAAAATTTTAAGGTTCAGATTGTTTGGCCACCAATCTCTATTTGAAGTTCCTCTGCCAGTTGGAAACTTTGGTGGAGTTCCAGCTCCTGTAAATGGACACTTTGATTCCGCACTCATTAATTGTAGTTTATAATGATTCTAAATTAGTGTCAATATAGCAGAATTGTCCCACTATAATTTTAATTTAAGGTTTTTGTAATATTTAAGGCTAATTACTATTTTCAATTTTAACTAGGACTTCTACAGATTTAATTTTCTTGCCTGGTAAATTTTTTTTAATATTTATTTTATCAACATCATCTTTTTTTAAATCTATAAGCTCATTAGTGGTTACATCAAGAAAGTGATGGTGATTTGATGTATTTGTATCAAAGTAGCTTTTTTCGCTATTTATTAATATTTCTTTTAAATATCCATTTTTTTTAAAATAATGAACCGTGTTATATATTGTTGCCAAAGAAATTTTCTCATCAGTTTCTTTTATTAATATTTTAGAAAGATCGCTAATTGTAAAATGAAAAGTTTTTTTTCTATCAAACAATAATTTGCAAATTTCTAATCTTTGTTTGGTAGGTCTTAAGCCTGATGATCTTAATTTTTCAATAAAAACGCTATTATTATCCATTTTTTGCCAAATTTATAACAAACCTAAAGAAATTGTATATTGTAATTTTAATAAATAAAGTATTAAAGATCTATATTTATGGAAAAAAAATCATCATATAGTTATAAAGAATTAATTAATTGCGGAAATGGCGAACTTTTTGGACCTGGAAACGCAAAATTGCCTTTACCGCCAATGCTGATGTTTGACAGAATAACTGAAATTAGAGAAAATAGCGGTATATTTAATAAAGGCTCAATAAAAGCTGAGCTAGATATTAAAGAAGGATTGTGGTTTTTTGACTGTCATTTTAAAGAAGATCCAGTGATGCCTGGTTGTTTAGGATTAGATGCTATGTGGCAATTAGTTGGATTTTATTTAGGATGGCTAGGTAATCCTGGAAGAGGTAGGGCATTAGGGGTAAATACTGTAAAGTTTAGCGGTGAAGTATTAAAAAATGTAAAGATGGCTACTTACGAAATTAATATGAAAAAAATATTAGCTAAAGAAGGAACAACAGTTGGTTTGGCAAATGGACTTTTATTAGCCGATGGTAAAAAAATTTATAGTGCTGAAAATTTAAAAGTAGGATTGTTTAAATAATGAAAAGAATAGTTGTAACTGGTATTGGTGTTGTATCTTGTTTAGGAAATAATCAAGAAGAAGTTTATCAGTCTTTATTAAGCTCAAAATCTGGAATTACATTTTCTGAAGAATATAAAGAATATAATTTAAAAAGTAATGTTCATGGTAAGCCAAATATCAAACTTGAAGATCATGTTGATAGAAAATTTATAAGATTTATGGGCCCAGGCTCAGCTTATAATTATATTTCTATGGCTGAAGCAGTTAAAGACTCTGGACTAGAAGAAAAAGATGTAAGTAATGTTTCAACAGGAATGATTATGGGATCTGGTGGACCATCAATTCAAAATGTTATTTTAGCAGCTGACAAAACACGAGAAAAAAATCCAAAAAAAATGGGTCCATTTGTTGTCCCAAGAACTATGTCTAGTACCGCTTCAGCTACATTGGCGGTACCATTTAAAATTAAAGGAGTTAACTACACAATTAGTTCTGCATGTGCAACTAGCGGACATTGTATTGGAAATGCAATGGAACTAATCCAGCTTGGAAAACAAAATATTGTGTTTGCTGGAGGAAGTGACGAGGTTCACTTTGCGATGACAGCAATGTTCGATGCAATGACTGCCTTATCGTCAAAATATAACGATACTCCAGAAAAAGCCTCAAGACCATATGACAAAACTAGAGATGGATTTGTAATATCTGGTGGTGGAGGCGTTTTAGTACTAGAAGAGTATGAGCACGCAAAAGCAAGAGGTGCAAAAATTTATGCTGAATTAACTGGTTATGGAGCAACTTCTGATGGATATGATATGGTGGCACCATCGGGTGAGGGAGCTGTAAGATGCATGAAAATGGCATTAAGTACCAGTAAAAACAAGATTGATTATATCAATACTCATGGAACTTCAACTCCAGTTGGAGATATTACAGAACTAAAAGCTGTTGGGGAAGTTTTTAAAGACAATGTACCTAAAATAAGTTCTACAAAATCTCTTTCAGGTCACTCTTTAGGAGCAACTTCAGTACATGAGGCAGTTTATAGTTTAATTATGATGAAAAATAATTTTATTTCAGCTTCTATAAACATAACTGACATGGATGATGAAGCAAAAAAATATCCAATAGTTACAAAAGTTGAAAAAGATGTAACTTTAAATTCTATTATGTCTAATAGTTTTGGATTTGGAGGAACTAACGCAACTTTAGTTTTTGAAAAGGTTTAATTTATGAGTTTAATGAAAGGTAAAAAAGGATTGATTATGGGAGTTGCTAATGAAAGATCTATTGCCTGGGGAATTTCTCAAAAGTTAGCTGAAGCTGGAGCAGAATTAGCATTTACCTATCTGGGTGATGCTTTAAAAAAAAGAGTAATTCCTCTAGCGGAAAAATTAAATTCAAATGTAACATTTAGTTGCGATGTTGAAAATAAAGAAGAAGTGATAAAACTTTTTGAAGATATAAAATCAAAATGGGGTCAAATTGATTTTGTTGTTCATGCAGTTGCTTTTTCAGATAAATCAGAATTATCAGGAGAATATTTAAATACTACTAGAGAAAATTTTTTAAGAAGTATGTTAATTTCATGCTTTTCATTTACAGAAGTTGCAAAAGAAGCCTCTAAATTAATGAATAAGGGCGGAAGCATGCTTACTTTAACTTACGAGTCTAACAAAGCTATTCCAAATTATAATGTAATGGGTGTTTGTAAGTCAGCACTTGAAGCGAGTGTTAAATACCTTGCAAGAGATCTGGGAGCAAAAGGAATTAGAGTCAACGCAATTAGCGCTGGACCAATTAAAACCCTAGCAGCTTCAGCTATTGGAGATGCAAAATTCCTTTATAAATGGAATGAAGACCATTCCTTTTTAAAGAGAAACGTAGACATACATGATGTTGGAAATTCAGCTTTATATTTATTAAGCGATCTAGGAGGTGGTGTTACTGGTGAAATTCACTATGTAGACGCCGGATATAATAAAGTAGGGATGCCAGATCCTAAAAATATCACTTAATTAAATAAATTTAATTATTTTTTTTAGTTATTTAAACTCATTTTTTATTTTTTTGTAAAATTCAATTTCATGATAATTATCTTTAATAAATTGATTATTTAAGTCGTGTAAAATGTTTATATCTAAACCTAAGTTTTCATAAGTTCTTGCTTGAATTATTTGATTATGATCTAAATTGAATTTTTTTAACATAATTTTAAAATCTTTATTTAAATTGTCAAAATTAATATAAAAATTCAATTTTTTAAAATTATCAAAAGCATCTTTAACTATCAATTTTCTGGAGAATGTAAAAATTTGACCATAATAAAGATTATTCCTTTTCTTAATTATTTCTAAAAATTTTTTTGGTGATTCAAATATTGCTGAATTATTAAATTCATTTAAAGAATAATAACTAAGCAAATTATCATTTTTCAATTTAAAAAAATACTTAAATAAAGATACAATCCTACTACCTGGTTCTCTAATTACTGAAAAGCAAAAGTCTTTTTTATTATCTATATATTTTAAGTTTAAGTTATGTGAATGAATATAACTATATAATTTAAATTTCCTTAGAAGAGGATTTTTTATTATAGTAAAACCATTTCCACTTACATTACCGTCATTTCTATTAGAAATCGAATACACTTTATTACCTATAGAACTTTCTATAAAATGTTTTGATCTATAATCGTTATTTTTAGGAAATTTATTTTCAATATTTTCAAAATCTTTATTATACAATAAACTATAAAAAAAATGATTAATTGATGTTCCACCAGTTTTCATAATATGATAATAAACTAATCTTTGATTATTAAATTTTTTTGGAAATAAAAAATTTAAAATATTTTTTGGATACATTTCTTAATTAAAAATATTATCACAATGGGGCAGAAATTAAATATTATAAATTTTTTTAATTTCTACCCAAATGTTTTGAAATTTTTTGAAATATGATTAAGCTTTTTGCAGATTAACTGCGGAAGGACCTTTTTCACCGTTCTCAACTTCAAATGTTAGCGCATCACCTTCGTTTAAATCAAAACCCGCTTCTTTAGCTGCCGAAGAATGCACAAAAACATCTTTTTCTTTGTCTTCTCTTTCAATGAAACCATATCCTTTAGTTACATTAAACCATTTAACTTTTCCGTTTATACTCATTTTATTTTCTTTCTTTTTTATTTAACTTTATTATTAGAAAAAACTAACAATATTGCACTTTTAAATTGATTTAATAAGACATGTCAAGTTAAAAAATTACAATTAAACAGCTGCTTGTTTGATAGATAATTTAACTTTACCTCTGTCAAAACCAATAACTTTTACCTTTACTTCATCACCTTCTTTGACAACGTCAGTTACCTTAGCAACTCTTTTGTCAGCAAGTTCTGAAATATGAACAAGGCCATCTTGTTTTCCTAGGAAGTTAACAAATGCTCCAAATTCCATAATTTTCATAACTTTTCCGTTATAAATTTTATTTAATTCAGCTTTTGCTGTGATGTCTTTAATAATTTGCATAGCAATGTTTCTAGACTCTTCATCTGGAGCAGCAACTGTTACAACCCCCTCATCATTTACATCTACTTTTGCACCAGATTTTTCAACAATCTCTCTGATCGTTGCACCACCTTTTCCAATCACAGCTGCGATATCTTTTTTATCAACAGTTATTTGTTCCATTTTTGGAGTGTGTTTTCCAACTTCGGCTCTAGATTTATCTAAAGCTTTATTCATTTCACCTAAGATATGAATTCTTCCATCTTTAGCTTGTTTTAAAGCTTGTTCCATTATTTCAAATGTAATTCCAGTAATTTTAATATCCATTTGAAGTGATGTAATACCATCTTTAGTGCCGGCAACTTTAAAATCCATGTCACCTAGATGGTCTTCGTCTCCAAGTATGTCTGATAATACACTAAAGTTATCACCTTCTTTAATTAATCCCATAGCAATACCAGCAACCGGTTCTTTTATTGGAACACCAGCATCCATTAATGCTAATGAAGTTCCACAAACTGTTGCCATCGAGGACGAACCATTTGATTCTGTAATATCTGATACTATTCTAAATGTGTAAGGGAAACTTTCTTTTGAAGGTAAAGATGAATTAATTGCTCTCCATGCTAATTTTCCATGCCCAACTTCTCTTCTGCCAGTTCCAATTCTTCCAGTTTCGCCAACTGAAAAAGGAGGGAAGTTATAGTGAAGCATAAATCTTTCTCTATGTTGTCCATCTAAACTTTCTAATCTTTGCTCATCATCTGAGGTTCCAAGTGTAGTTGTTACTATTGCTTGGGTCTCTCCTCTGGTAAATAATGCTGAACCGTGAGTTCTTGGTAAAACACCAACCTCACACTCAATAGCTCTTACATCAGATAAACCTCTACCATCAATTCTTTTTTTGTTTTTAAGAATGTCAGTTCTCACAATAGATTTTTCAAGATTTTTTAATTCATCATTAACATCAAAATCAGAATAATTTTCATTCTCTTCGAAAAGTTTCTTAGCCTTATCATTGATCTCTGAAATTTGATTTGATCTATCTTGCTTATCTCTTGTAGCAAATGCTTTAGTCAAATCTTTAGTAAATTCACTCTCAAGTTTTTTCTTAACTTCAGACAAATCTTTCTTTTCAACGATCCACTCTGGCTTTCTACATTCTTTTGCTAGTTCCTCTATCATTTTGATTACTGGAACAAAACCTTCGTGACCAAATTTAACTGCATCTAACATTACTTCTTCTGTTAAACCTTTTGTTTCAGATTCAACCATAAGCACGGCATCTTTAGTTCCTGCTACAACCAAATCTAAACTAGAATTTTCTAATTCAGCTTTTGATGGGTTAAGAATGTACTTACCATCAACAAATCCTACTCTAGATGCTCCTACAGGTCCCATAAACGGCATCCCTGATATAGCTAGTGCTGCCGATGAAGCAATGATTGCTAAAATATCTGGTTGGCTATCTTTATCGTAAGAAATTACTGTTGGTAATAACTGTACTTCATTTTTAAATTCATCTGGAAACAATGGTCTTATAGGTCTATCAATTAATCTTGAAATTAATTGTTCACTTTCAGTTGGTCTTGCTTCTCTTTTAAAATATCCACCTGGGATTTTTCCACCGGCGTAATACTTTTCCTGGTAGTTAACGGATAAAGGAAAATAATCCATATCTGGATTTACTTTCTTTGCTCCTACGACTGTTGCTAAAATAACTGTTTCACCACATTTTGCGATTATTGCTCCATCAGCTTGTCTTGCAATTTTACCTGTCTCTAAACTTATTTTTTTTCCACTTACTTCAATTTCTTTTTTAAATACTTTAAACATTTATTTCTACTTTCTTAAATTTAATTTTGATATTACGTTCTGATAAGATTCTAGTTTATTTTTTTTTAAATAATCTAATAATTTTTTTCTTCTATTTACTGCTTTTAGCAAACCTACGGAAGAATGTTTATCTTTTTTAGATTTTTTTATATGATTTGATATATTTTCAATCTTATCAGTTAGTAGTGCTATTTGAACTTCTGAAGACCCAGTGTCTTTATCATGAATAGCTAGTTTTTTACTCTTTTCTGTCATCTTTTTCCTTATTTATTTGTTTGTTTTATTAAGTTTTCAATTTTTTCAGCATAATCAAAAGATTCATCCTTAACAAATAGAAGCTTAGGTAAGTACTTCATTGTTATTTTTTTTGATAAAACTTTTCTAATTACAAATGAAAATTCTTTAAGTTTGTCAACTATTTCCTTGGCATTTTTGCCGCCAAGAGGTAAAACAAATGCTTTAGCGATTTTAAGATCTTGGCTCATTCTTACTTCAGTAACAGTTATTTCTCTTGTTTCTAGATTAGGCAATTTTGCTTCGTCTCTTAAAAATATCATTCCTAAAGCTTGTTTAATCATTTCGCCAACTCTTAGCTGTCTCTGTGAAACTGGTTTTCCTAATTTACTCATAAATTTATATTGTTCTTTCAGTTATAGTAGAATTGTAAACTTCAATAATATCCTTTTGTTGGAAATCGTTAAAATTTTTTATTGTAATGCCACATTCCAAACCAGCAGATACTTGCTTCGCTTGATTTTTTTCTCTAAATATTGATCCTATTTTTCCATTAAATACAATTGTTCCATCTCGTATGATTCTTGCATTAGAATCTTGTAAAATTTCTCCTTCAATTACTTTTGATCCGGCAACTTTTCCAACTTTTGAAACTTTAAATATTTCAAGAATTTCTGCTGAACCAATAATTTTTTCTTTTACATCGGGAGTTAATAAGCCCGATAATCTATCTTTAATAAAATCTAATAGTTCATAAATAATGTTATAAGAATTAATTTCAATTTTATCTTTTTCAGCAGCTTTTTTTGCTTCTTTGCTAGGTTTTACATTAAAAGCAATCACAACAGCATTGGAAGCTTTTGCTAAAGATATATCTGTTTCTGTAATCATGCCTATATCAGACAAGATTATTTTTGGCTTAACTTCATCATGTTTTATTTGAGAAATGGCATTTTTTATTGCTTCTGAAGATCCATGAACATCTGATTTAATAATTATATTTAATTCTTCTGAAGTCTTGTCTTTAAAAGCCGAGTCTTGTGTTACAAAAGTTAAAGGGTTTTTTCCACCTAGATTTTCTTGAATTCTAGCTTCGCACAATGATTTAGCCTCTTTTTCATTTTCTAGTACCACAAAGTCATCTCCTGCTTTTGCAGCACCATTAATTCCCAAAACTTCTACCGGGGTTGATGGATTTGCTTCATTTATGCTCAGACCTTGATCATTAATTAAAGCTCTTACTTTCCCCCACTCCAATCCACTTACAAAATAATCTCCTTTTTTCAAAGTTCCAGAAGTTATAATTATATTTACTATTGGTCCTCTGCCTACGTCAATTTTAGACTCCATTACAACGCCATTTGATTTTAAATCATAATCAGTTTTCAAATCTAATAATTCTGCCTGCAACAAAACCGATTCTATCAATTTATCTAAATTTTTTTTAGTTTTTGTAGATATTTCCACTATTAAAGTATCTCCTGACAACTCTTCTGCAATTAGTTCATGTTCTAATAATTGGTTTTTAATTTTTTGAGGATCAGCTTCAGGAAGATCACATTTGTTTATAGCTACAATAATTGGAACTTTTGCAGCTTTTGCATGTTTAATTGACTCTACAGTTTGAGGTTTTACTCCATCATCAGCTGCAACAACTAATATAACTATATCAGTTAATTTGGATCCTCTTGCTCTCATTTCGGTAAATGCTGCATGTCCTGGTGTGTCTATAAATGTAATTTTATTTGAATTATAAATTATCTGATAGGCTCCCAAATGTTGGGTAATTCCACCAAATTCTCCAGATACAACATTTGCTTTTCTTAAAACATCCAAAACTGACGTTTTACCATGATCAACATGTCCCATTACAGTAACTATTGGTGGTCTACTTTTTAAATTTTGTGATTTTATTGCTTTAATTTTTTTTATTTTTTCTTCTGCCTTTTCTTCTTTAATTGGATTGTGTCCAAACTCTTGAACAAGATATTCTGCAATATCGGAGTTAATGTTATGATTAATTGTTGCTGTTACTCCCATTGATAAAAGATGTTTTATTAAATTGCTAGACTGTTCAGCCATTCTATTTGCAAGTTCTCTTATTGTAATTACCTCTGGTATATTAATGTCTCTTTTTACTGGCTTTAAATCTTCTAAATTTTCATTTTTATTTAATTCTTTGTTTTCTTTTTTTTTTGCTCTTTTTAAAGAAGCTAAACTTCTTGCTTTAAATTCAATATCATCCTCGCTTAGCGCTCTAGATACAGTCAATTTTAACTCTCTTCTTTTTGAACCAATTTTTCCTTTTTGAACGCTTTCTCCTTTTAATCTTTTTGTTGCCCTCTGTTCAGCCAATTTTCTCTTTTCGAAATCATTTGTTGAAGATGGTTTTGAAATTGTAGGATCCCTAGGGACAAAACTAGTTTTTGTTTTGTTAAATGTATTTCTTTGATGAATATTCTTAGAAAAAGTAGATTTTGATCCAAATCTAGTATTTTTTTTTTCAATTACTACAGAGTTCTTTCCGTGGGATTTTGCTAATTCAATATTATTTATTGTTTTTTTTGAACTTCCAGAAATAGTTAACTTTAATTTTTTCTTTTCCATACGTCATCTCTCAATCTTTATAAATTTTTTCTCTTGCTGACATAATTAATTCATCAGCTTCTTTTTTAGAAAGAGCAAAATCTTCTAAATGTCCTTTAATTTTAACTCTTTCTCCTTTTACAATATCATAAGCACCAGTAAGTTCATCAGAGGATAGGTCTGCAAAATCAGACAATTTTAAGATTTTTTGTTCTCCTAGGGTTACAAGCATACCGGGAGTTAAACCTGTATGATTAATTAGTTCACTTTCAAGACCTAAATCTTTTATTTTATTATTTATTTCCATTTGATCTTTTTTGTAAAATTCGTCTGCTCTTTCAATAAGCTCTTTTGCTGTATCTTCTTCAATTCCTTCAATTTTTGTTAAATTTTCAATTTTGCTATCTTTTATATCATCAATTGATGAAAAACCTTCAGCCACTAATAATTGACCAAGTGTTTCATCTAATTCTAAATTTTTAACAAAATTTTCTGTTTTTTCTTTAAATTCAATTTGTCTTTTTTCTGAATCTTCCTGATCAGTCATTATATTAATTTCATAATTTAATAATTTTGTCGCTAATCTAACATTTTGACCTCTTCTACCAATAGCTTTGCTTAAATTTTCTTCTGTAAGTATTACATCGAGTTTTTTTGATTCATTATCTACATTAACTCTTTGAACTTCGGCTGGTGACAAAGCATTTGAAACAACTATTGCTGGATCTTCAGACCAACTTACAATATCTATTTTTTCTCCTTGGAGTTCATTAACAACTGCTTGAACTCTACTACCTCTCATTCCAACACAGGCGCCTACGGGGTCTAAAGACGTATCAATTGCTTTAACACATATTTTTGCTCTACTTCCGGCGTCTCTAGCAGCAGACTTAATCTCAATTAATCCATCATAAATTTCTGGAACTTCTTGCACAAAAAGTTTTTCCATAAATTTTGGATGTGCTCTAGATAAAAATATTTGCTGACCTTTTGGTTCTCTTCTAACATCTAAACAATATGCTTTTACTCTGTCACCTGCTTTAATATTTTCTCTAGGTATCATTTCATTTTTTTGAATAATTGCCTCTGTTCTTCCTAAATCTACAATGACATTTCCAAATTCTAATCTTTTAACTATACCACTTACTATGGTATCTTTTTTATCTTTAAAATCTTCAAATTGTCTTTCTCTTTCAGCTTCTCTTACATTAAAACTTATAACTTGCTTAGCAGTTTGCGCTGCTATTCTTCCAAAATCAAATGATGGTAGAGGTTGTAAAACTTCATCTCCTATTTTTTTATCTTTATTTGTTTTATTCAGTTCAATTGCTTTATCTAAACTAATTTCTAAATTTGAATTCTCTGGTTTTTCTACAATCGTAAGCTGTCTAAATATTCCTATATCTCCACTATCTCTATCAATTAAGACCTTGATTTCATTTTCTGATCCAAATTTAGATTTAGCAGCTTTTGCAATACCACTTTCCATAGAGTCAATAATTAGCTCTTTGTCTATAGATTTTTCTAAAGCTACAGCCTCAGCTATTCTTAATAATTCAAGTTTGTCTGCTCTTCTATTTAACATTTTTGCCTTCTCCAAAAAAAAATGGGCCGAGGCCCATTTTGAAATTTCAACAATGTACCGTGAATATATGTATTTTTCTTATATTTTCAACTTTAATTACTTATTAAAAACATCTGCTTTATCTATTTTTTCCCAAGAAAATGAGCCATCTGACCCAGAATCTCTTCCAAAGTGGCCATAGGCAGCAGTTTTTTCGTATATTGGTTTATTTAGATCTAACATTTCTCTAATTCCTCGTGGACTTAAATCAAAATTATCATTAATTAATTTTTCCACATGTCTATTTTTTTCTTCATCATCATCAAAGAGATCTACATAAATTGACAAAGGTTTTGATACACCAATTGCATAAGCAAGTTGAATTAAACATTTATCTGCAATCTTTGAAGCTACAACATTTTTTGCTAAGTACCTTGATGCATATGCTGCTGATCTATCAACCTTTGTAGGGTCTTTTCCTGAAAAAGCTCCACCACCATGTGGTGCTGCTCCTCCATATGTATCTACAATTATTTTTCTTCCTGTTAATCCACTATCTCCATCAGGACCACCAATTACAAAATTTCCAGTAGGATTTACATAAATTTCATTTTCATCCAATCCATTTAAAAGATTTTTTGGAATAGATTTTTCAATGTATGGTTTTACCAGTTCTCTTACTTGAGATTGATTTACATCTGCTGAATGTTGAGTGGAAATTACTACTGATTTTACACTTGCTGGTTTTCCATCTTTATATTCAATAGTAATTTGGCTTTTTGAATCAGGTTCAATATTTTTTAACTTACCAGATTTTCTATCTTCGGCCATTAATCTTAAAATTTTATGTGAAAAATGTATTGGCGCTGGCATTAATACATCTGTTTCATTACATGCATAACCAAACATTATTCCTTGATCTCCAGCTCCTTCATCTTTGTTTTCAGATGAGTCTACACCCATTGCTATATCAGCAGATTGTGAATGAAGATGGCTTTCTATCTTTGTAGCATCTCTCCAAGAGAAGCCTCTTTGGTCATAACCAATATCCTTAATACATTCTCTAACTTTTTGAATTAAATCATCCTTTTTAATTTCTGGTCCTCTTACTTCTCCAGCTAACACAACTTTGTTTGTTGTTGTTAAAGTTTCACAAGCGACTCTTGATTGAGGTTCTGCGCCTAAATAAGTGTCTACCACCATATCTGATATTCTGTCACAAACTTTATCTGGATGTCCCTCTGAAACTGACTCACTAGTAAATAAAAAATTTTTCTTCATTTATTCTCTCTTTTTTTTAAGAAAAAAAACAAAATAATATAAAATAATAAAAAATAAAAGAAGATCTTGTTGCCGAAAGAACTAAAAAGAGTTTTCTTTACTTGATTGAAACTTTTTACTTCAATAACTCCACTCTCAGTTGATTTAATCTGATCTATTATTTGTCCTTTTGAATTAATAAATGCTGAAATACCATTATTAGCCGAACGAATTAAACTCTTTCCTTCTTCTATAGATCTAAATATTGAGTGTGAAAAGTGCTGGTATGGTCCTACAGAATTCCCAAACCAGCCATCTTCAGATATATTTAATATTAAATCAAAATCATCATTAGTTTTATTAATTTTTCCTGAATATATTATTTCATAACAAATTAAGGGAACAAAGTTTACAGCATTTATATTTATTATATTTCTTTCATTATCATTTGAAAAAGATTGATATCCTTGAGTAATTTTTTTCAAACCAAATTTGCTGAAAAAATTTTCAAAAGGCAAAAACTCACCAAAGGGTACTAGTTTATTTTTATTGTATTTTGCTAATATATTTACATCTTGATCTAAAACTACCATGGAATTAAATACTTTTGCTTCTTCACTACTATTTATACCCATAACAATTTTATGCTGATCTGAATAATTCTCTGAAAATATATAACTATAATTTTTTAAATCTTCTAAATAAATATTTGAAAGAACTCCTTCAGGAAAAATAAAAATAGCTTTTTCTAAATTATTTGGCTCACTCAATTTAATTAATTCTAGAATAATTTTTTCAGGATTTTCATTATCAAAAAATCTATTGATATCAATTTTTGGTGAAATAATTTTAATTACAAAATTCAAATTAGTTTCATTTATTTTTTTATTATTTTTAAGAATTAGTGATCCATAGAAAAAATTTATTATCAATATTGTTGTCGCAAAAACTAAAAAAATTAATTTTGTATTTTTTCTATAATTAAATAAAATAATAGTGGGTATTAAAAAAATTGTTACACTTAATAAATTAAATGAATAAGTGCCAATAAGTGAAAGAACTTGCAAAAAAGATAAATAATCTGTCCATGAAAATACAATAAGGTTCCAAGGAAAACCTCCTAAAATAAAACTTCTAACAAATTCAATTAAAGAAAAAAAAATTGAAAAAATTAATATTGAAGAAAATTTTTTATTTAAAGAAAAAAAAGAACAAGCTAATGTTGTTATCCCATAGAAAGCTCCTAAAAATAAAGGAATTAAAATTAAAGAAATTGGTATTAAAGGTTTAAAATTTTCTTCAAAAGTTAGTGCGTTTGTTAGCCAGTATAAATTTGAAATAAAATACCCAAAGCCAAACATCCAACCTATTGTAAAAGATGACCATTTTCCTTTTTTATAGTTCGAAATCAGACAAATTAGTAATAACGGAAAAGTTATGAAATTTATAAAAAAAAAACTATATGGTGGAAGACTAAAAGAAGTAATTAAACCTAGAATGAAAGGTATAATGTAAATTAATATTTTATTTTGTAAGAATAATGTCAATTTATTTTGTAAAAATAATTTAAAACTAAATTTTCTTTTTTAGTCATCTTTTTAAAATCTTTTAATTTTTTGTGATCATATCCAGTTAAATGAAAATATCCATGTATCCACATTTTATCAAATTCTAGAAAAAAATTTGATAGTTTTGATCTTTTATTAATTATTTCATAACTGATAGCTATATCACCAATGTATAGATTTCTATTTATATAATTATTTAATGGAAATGATAATACATCTGTTGTTTTATTTTTTTTTCTAAATTTAAAATTTAAGTTTTTCATTTTTTTATTGTTTGTTAAGAGTATCGAAAATTCTTGTTTTTTTTTTTTAAAGTAGGGAATTTTTGATAATTTTCGAAGTTTTTTTTTTAAATAACTATCTGGATCTTTAATCTTATTTTTCCATTTAGAATAGTCTAATATTACATTTGCTTTAATCATTATTCAGTTTTTTGATCTGAATAAGCTTTAACAATTTTTGAAACTAATGGATGTCTAACTACATCAGTGTGATCAAAATCTACAACTGAAATTTCTTTTAAATGTCCCAATAATTTCTTAGATCTATTTAAACCTGATAAGCTTTTATTTGGTAAATCAATTTGAGAAGGATCACCATTAATTACAATTTTTGAATTTTCACCTATTCTTGTTAAAAACATTTTAATTTGTGTGTCAGTTGCATTCTGAGCTTCGTCTAAAATAGCAAAAGAATTTTTTAATGTTCTTCCCCTCATAAACGCTAATGGTGCTATTTCTATATCTCCTACTTCAATTTTTTTTTGAATTTTTTCAAAATCTAATAAATCATATAGCGAGTCATACAATGGTCTAAGATATGGATCTACTTTTTCTCTCATATCACCTGGCAAGAAACCCAGTCTTTCTCCAGCTTCTACTGCCGGTCTAGATAATATTATTCTTTCAATTTTTTTTTCTAAAAGCATTGTTAAAGCAACAGCTACAGCTAAAAAAGTTTTACCCGTGCCTGCTGGTCCAGCAGAAATTATAATTTCACTTTCTTTTAATGCTCTTACGTATTTCTTTTGATTTTCAGATCTTGGTATTACAGATTTTTTTGGTGTTTTAATTATATACTCAATATTTTTTATAGAATTATTTTTTTCATCTATCATAAATTTGTTTATCGACGAAATTATATCTTTTTTTTCTATTGTACCATTTATAATAAACTGTTCAGATAAAAATTTTATCGCATTTTTAACTAATTCATTTTTTTTTACACTACTTTTAACCAATATTGAGTTTCCTCTTGTATATATATTTGTTTTCGTAATTTCCTCTAATTGTTTAATATTATTGTTAAATTCACCTACAACACCTAAAAGAATTTCGTTATTTTGAAATACAATACTTAAAGTGTCATTATCGGAATAAACAAATTTTAGTTCGGATTTGAAATTTTTTTCAGCTGTATTTTTCAATTATGCTGCTCTCATATTATTTTTTTCAATTTTACCAAATAAACTATTTTGATTAGCCTGTTCTATTTTAATATTTATATTTTTTCCAATAAAATTGGTATTTCCTTCAAAAATTACAGAATTCATAAATTGATTTCTACCAAACAGTTTTTTTTGTCCGTCCATTTTATTTTCAACAAGAACATCTACTGACTTATTAATAAAAGACTTATTAATATTTAACTGAAATTTAAATAAATATTCTTGAATTTTTAATAATCTTTCTTTTGCAATTTCTTTGTCAATTTGATTTAAATTTGCTGCCTTTGTTCCTGGCCTTGGACTAAAAATAAAAGAAAAAGAGTTAATAAATTTAATCTTTCTTACTAAATTTATAGTATCTTTAAAATCATCATCTGTTTCACCAGGATATGAAATTATAAAATCACTTGAAAATTCAATCTTTGGATTAATTTTTTTTAATTTTTCACAAACTTCAACATATTGTTCAACTGTATGTTTTCTATTCATTAGTTTGAGAATTTTATTTGATCCACTTTGAATAGGTAAATGAACAAATGGCATTAATTTTTTATTTGTTGAATAACATTCAATCAAATCATCTGTCATATCTCTTGGGTGGGATGTTGTGTATCTTATCCTTTTTAATTCACTATAACTTTCTAACTTATTAATTAAATCAGAAATTCGATACTCTTTTATTTTTTCCTTAAAAGAGTATGCATTAACATTTTGACCTAATAAAATTATTTCTTTTGCTCCATTTTTGATTAGGCTTTCTGCTTCTGATATAATTTTATTAAATGGCCTAGAATACTCTGGCCCTCTTGTATAAGGTACAACACAAAAACTGCAAAACTTATCACACCCCTCTTGAATTGTTAAGTAAGATGAAACTTTACTATTTTTGTTTTCAATATTATCAAAGTAATTAAACTTTGAAACTGTATCAAATTCTGTTTCTTCTATTTTTTTGTCTTTAATAAAATTTTTTAACTTATCATTTATCTTATGATAAGACTGGGGACCTATAACTATATCTATATAAGGTTCTCTATTTAACATTTCTTGGTTTTCTGCCTGAGCCACACATCCTGCTACAACTACTATTGGTTTCTTTTTTTCTTTATATATTTTTTTAACTCTACCTATTTCATGATAAACTTTTTCTTTTGCCTTATCTCTAATGTGACAAGTATTTAGAACATAACAATCTAAATCCTCTTGATCTTGGCTTTTTACAAATCCCAATCTTTTAACTGAGTCATAAATTCTATTAGAATCATATTCATTCATTTGACAACCAAATGTTTTAATAAATATTTTTTTTTGCATTAACTAGGATTTTTTTTAATTCCGTAAAGTTCCAATTTATGATCAACTAAATCATAGCCATATTTTTCAGCAACTTTTTTTTGTAAGCTTTCTATATCTTCATCAATAAATTCAATTATCTCTCCAGTATTAACATCAATAAGATGATCGTGATGTCCTTCACTTATTTCTTCGTATCTTGCTTTTCCACCTTTAAAGTCGTGCTTGGCAATTATGCCT
>Ga0315339_1001622_pt1 | contig 19244 bp, 17 predicted proteins | sample ASW17metaG_FD_204514 | JGI IMG/M metagenome (GOLD analysis project Ga0315339, IMG submission 204514) | Ammonia-oxidizing marine archaeal communities from Pacific Ocean, United States - ASW #17 | ecosystem: Environmental > Aquatic > Marine > Oceanic | place: USA: California | collected 2016-12-05
ACCTGGACGAGATTGAAGGCGAAGAAGGCAAAATAGCCTTCAACAGCCGCTACTTATTAGATGTATTAGCCGTCCTGGAGAAGGGTAAGGTAGCCCTGGAAACCACCACGTCCTCCAACCCTGGCGTCTTTCGCCCCACCGACTCCGAAGATTACATCCACGTGGTCATGCCGATGTTCGTCCAGTGGTAGTTAGTCGTGAAACTTCCGGTGCCACTCCTATCTCTAACCCTAGATTGACCTTTTGACCAGTAACCGTCACCTCGACTTGTAGGGCGTCTAAGATCAGCTTTTTTTGTTGGTCATCGGCTGAGTCTAACTTCTCGGATATTCGGGTACAGACTTCCTGTAAATCTTCGCGCATTTCCTCGATATTGCCAGTGGACTCCCGTTGCGATAAAACCCTCTCCAGTTCCTTTTTGGCGTCCTCGCTCCGCTGTCTTAGTGGCCCGTTGTGTTCTTTTATCCAGGCCTCATCCACTTCGCCAAATGTGTAGAGTTGTAAATTCCGCTCTATCTGGTTTGAGTTATTGCTTATGACTTTCCGAAACCGGGTTATCTCACGGTCTAAACGGCTAGTCTCATCAGAGCCATTGGCGGTAGCCATTAGCTGAAGCGCGGTAACTGGGTCTGATAAGAAGTGCTTTAGATGGCCAAATACCGACGGTTCCAGTAAATCTGATCGAACCCGCCGACCTTCCATACAAACCCGAGGCCGTACCGATGTCGGGATAGTCCCTCGGCATATGTAATAGCTATAAACGCCCGGAGACCCGGTTCTTTTCCGGTAATGGGAGCCAACAGCACCCGTGCCGCAGTAACCACATTTGATATGGCCGGTTAGCACATAGGTGCGTGTAGACCGTCCTCGCGGGTTGGGCTTCGAGAGTTTTCCTTGGACCTTCTTAAACAGGTCTATGGAGACGATTGCGGGGGTATATCCCTCAATGTTGATCCACTCGCTAGGGTCGGTTAACTGGCGTACCCTTTTAGACTGGTCTTTGACCTTTCGACTGCGTTCTTTACCGTAGACGGTTTCACCGATATAGGACCGGTTGCTTAACATTTTGCCAATGGTGCGAGGATGCCACTTGCCGCCCGTCTTACTAGGGATCCCTTCCGCGTTTAGTCTGGTCGCAATCGTGTAAGTCTTAAAACCATCTACGTATTCGAGGAATATACGTTGGATTATTTCAGCCTCGGACGAGAGTATCTTTCTACCCGTGTTCTCGGGTCTACCATCAGGTCTAATCTCCCAGTTGGGCTGATAGCCATATAACCCGGCGCCGGTGCCGTTTGGTAACTTGCCGTTTTTAGCCGTCTGGATCTTGCCTCGCATGGTGCGTTCGGCTATGTCCCGGCGTTCGGATTCGGCCTTGTATCCATAGACCGATTGCATCAATCGGGTTTCGGGAGTTTGAGCATCTCCGGCTGGCCCGTTAACCCAACTTGGATTTAGGTCTTTACAGAGGATAAGTAAATCCAAGTGGTCACGCGAAAGCCGGTCTGGGTGGTAGACGACGACGGTATCGACATAGGCATCTAAGACCAGTATGCGAACTTGGTTCAGCTTAGGCCGGTCTATATCACCGCCGCTGGCTTGCTCCAGAAACACGTGAGCCTCATCCACCTCATAACCACGAGACTCGGCATGAACCCGGCAATGAGCAAGCTGTGTCTCTAAACTGGTCCCTTCTTCTTCCTGTTTGCTGGTGCTGACTCGGCAATATATCGCGGCCTTCATGGTTCTTCACTCCCGTTACCAAAATTAAAAAAACCCGTCGCCAACTCTGGCAGACGGGTGAAGGTGCAATATAATTACCTTCGCGTGCCCCTCTTACCAGGGTTGCGCCACGCCTCGGGGTGTTCCCGCACCGCCGGGGCATTCCTAATTTACTCCGGCGAGTTAGTTTGTAACAAGGGCCACCGCCATCGTGAAATGGTGTCCCCTTGAGGAAGGACTAACCCGTGGAAAACACCAAACCCAGAGTTGGCGGCCCATTCATTGACCCGAGGCCAGGAGGGCCATACCGCGAATCCGCCGCCGGCCATGCTAGCCCCGGCCGACATCCACGAACAATTCAGTTTCACCTACCCTGCTGGCATGAAGTCGGTATATCCTACATAGTTCTCTTGTACTATTCGATGACCTATGCCAGATTTCCGTGTAAACGGTAACAAGGCTGAATGATTGCATGAATATATTCGGATCAGGGCTTGGCGCGATGGTTCGTGTAAGCAGTTTCATTGGCGGTTTATTGATAATTGCTTGGGCCTTTTGGGATATTTCTGGTTGGGCAAAACAAATACCATTATTCTTGACCGGTCTATTTGTGATCGGGCTAGGTCAAGGGCTTGCATATCAGCTAGCTAACAGCGCCGGACTCAAACGTCCAAGTGGTTCTCCAAGGAGAACAAAGAGCAAGAGAAGCTCCAAAAATACAGTATTCTCCATACCTGGCATGAGGCGGAATTACGGGCAGAACCGGCTCGTGATGCACGGCTTATTATGGGTAATCTTTTGGATGGCAATCGGCGCAGTGATTTCATTGTCCTTATACCCAATGTTCCCTGAAATCCTCAGCAATTGGGTACATACGTGGCAAGGTTGGGCTCAAGATCTGAAGGGCCCGTAGTGGGTAGAGTTCGACCACTCTTCCCCGTGCATCCTCAATCTGGAAGCCCAACTCCTCAGTGTGAATCCTCTACGCGCTGTGCGTAGTGATTGAGTTAGCCGACCGATATTTTATATATAGATAAGGGCTAGATCGGGGAATCAGACCTTCCCACCACTACCCTCTGCACCGGAATCTCTTTCCCTCTCCCGTCGAACTCCGCGCCTCCCACAAGATTGGGAACGCGCTTCCCCTGGTTTTTCTTCGCCGCATTGAACCCCGGCCAATAGTGGTCATCTTTCGTCGTTAGCCCGGTGCGCCAAGTGATCTCACTTTTTTCCCAATCGATAGAACTGATGAACTGGATGGGTATCGGGTCCGGTGGAATGGTCAACATGAGGAGATGCAACATCCTCGAAAGATAGAGTGCTCCTGGGCGGCGGTGGCCATTGAACCACTGCCAGACGTGACTATCATGTTTGCAGCCCAGTATCTTCCCAAGCTGATACTTCGATATATCGCAGACTTCTAAAAAAGTAAGCAACAGGTGTTCACTTCCGGAGTAGGTTGGGTAGACCGCCGGTCCTCCCCGCGTGGGATCCTCCCGCTTCACGAGATCCCGATCAGAGATATAGGCATCGTCAGGGATGTATCTCGCTGGATTCTGAAGTTCGCCTTCGAATAGGGTGCCAGGAGTTAGCTTCGGTGCGTACTGTCTTTCAGCTTTCATCTATTCCTTCAAAGGCTGCCTTTTCCGTTTCTCCCATATTCAGTAATAGGTGACGTGACTGACGTGACAGGTAGTCTCGCGCCACCTCGCGTCGCCGGCATTAATCGGGTAGGATTTACCGCGTTTGCGACAATTCGGTAATGGCACCCCTCGCTATTACCCTCACCGCGTCCTCCGCGCACTCTTGGCCGATTCACCACTGGTTTGAAAGACGCCGAGACCTCCGTAGCCTTTCTTGGATGAACACCAACTCGGTGTCAGATAAATCACCCGCCCAACCGGCTTGGAGTAACCTTTGGTCACCTGGGGTTAGAGGTATCAGCATCTCCTGCCGACCCTCCGTTGTTTTTCTCTTGCCCATATCCTCTCCAGATGTTGTGTTGCGTTCCTTATATATAAAGGGGCGCAACACAACGTTCACCGGTGGTACCTGAATGGTTGACCGGACTTCCCCAACCCTGTTCGGGAGATTGATCGCTTGTGAGCCTTTAGGAGTTCTCGGACAGTGTATTTCCCTTGCTCCGTTGCCTCTACGACCTCATCGATGGTCATCCCGGGTTCCTCTTGCGGAAGAACTTCGAGAAGTTGCTGGAGTTTCTCTTGCTCTTTGTTCTCCTTCTGGATTTCCTTCCGTTCCGAAACCGTCCCGACAGCTTTGAAGGTCAACGATCGATCGTTTAGGGCGATGACCTCATCTTGGAGATCCGGCCAATCGCGTCCTACGAAGGTCACCTTTCTTTCGACTTTCTCAAGGTTTGGATCCCGGTATATCTCTACAGACCCGTCAATGGTTGCAAAGGCTTGCATGGACCCAGACATGGCGTCTCCGTATTCCCCGGCCATCTTCCGGTGATGGTACGAGGCGATTACGCAAACTCCAGCGTCTCTAGCCAACCGGCGGTACCTATCGAACGCTTCCCTGACCTCGGCTGCGCTATTCCAATCTGAGACTCCAGTGGCCTGGATTATCGGGTCGCAGATGACGAGGGATGCCCCGGAACATATAGAAACTATGGCCGAGTAATTCTCATCGTTCAATTGGAATCGGTCAGTAGAGACCTGGAAGTTATCAGGCAGTTTGTTCCTCCCGGCCATCACATTAAGCCTGGCTTTAATCGTGGCAGGAGAGTCCTCCAAGAGCATACTCAGGACAAGGCCTTTGTCCGTCGGCCTACCGAGGAATTGGCATCCGTTTGCTACGGCTAAACCTAGGTTTAAGAGCAAGAGGCTCTTACCGGTCTTTGCCTTGGCCGAGAAGCAATAAAAGCCACCTTTGCTAAATAGACCGCTGACTACCTCCTTCCCCGGTGCGGGTACTTCTTTGATGAAATCTGAGGCACTCTGGAATTTCGGGACGGCGTTTCTGCTGCCCATATCCAAGTCAGACCTCAACGCTAATGCCACGCTAATCAGGTCGTTCTGAACCCTGAAAGAGTCTCCGCTGTTCCGGGCCGCAACGCTGGCTGAGAGGGCATCACGGAACCTCTGAGAGTTTAGGTCTCCGCTATCAGTACCCAGCACGGCGTTAGCTTCTACGGTGTAGAAAGTCACGAGGCCATAGATGCCTCCGTTCCGGCCTGGCTTTGGGTCTTTGACTTCGATTGTGTAGGCATCACTTGGGAATTGATAACGTCCATCGATCACGTTGTAGGGCGTAGTCATTCGGCCCTCATATATCGCGGGACTACGGCGAGGGGATGACCAGTTACGCCGGCGTCGTGTTGGTAACTCAGGCAACTGCCAAGGATGTTCCTCAGTTCTTCTTCACGGACAGGTGGAACGCATCTGGAGTCATTGATGCAACGCAGTAAGTCACCAACGACGGGGCCGGGGTGGTAGAGCTTAAGCCAGCATCCGATGCGAAACAGGGAATCATTCCGTTTGCCTTCTTGGATTGTTTCTCGTATGAGTTTCACCGCCGCACTTTTGGTTGGTAATCCGCTTGGCGTGATTACTGGCCCATTCTTATCCGTGAAATCATTCCAGTATTCGAACAACCGTTTTGGCAGCTCGGCTAATTCCCTTAGAGGAACATCCTGCGGGGAATGGCCGGGAAGCCACTCGTATGGTCCCTTGGTGATGGATGGAGCCACTATCTGATATCCGTTCGTTATCAGGTCTAGCTCGACGGCGTTTGCCCGGACTTTTCTTTTTAACTGGATCGACGGCGGGCAGTAGTAGATGTAAGCCTTGTTACCGCCTCCGGTTTTCTGGATCCAGCAGTCGTCACTGGGCTGGACTCCCAGGCTCTTGGCGAACCTCTCGCCGCTCTGGCCGTCTATGTCTACGCTTATAACAGGCGAGTCATGTTTGTGACCGGCCATGATTCCCAGGTTGACCGAGCCTCTACTACTGGCTATCTGCTCGAAGGACTTTCTCACAGAGTCCTTCTCGGTGAAGATTTGCCATCCGCTACGCTTACTCGGCACCGGCCTTTTGCTCGTACCCGGATTCACTGGGATGATTGGGACACCCATCTCTATGAATAACTCAGCGGCTTCGATAACGGCACCGAGGTCTGGCACACTTGTTGTTAACATAACATTCTCCGTTTTGGAGTCTTTGCGCCTGGGTGACTGCCCGGGCGTTTTGTTTTAAGATTCTTCGGCTCGCTCCTCGTCCGGCTCGGTTTCCGGTTCAAGATTAGGACTTAGGAGCCACCGGCAAAGCATAAGGTAGGCATCGGTTACCAGGCCTCTAGTAATTGTCACCTCTACCTCTAACTCATCCATCGGCGTCAATCTGGAGGACGCCCAAGATAATGGCCTCTTTCTTTTGGGAAATGCGATAGCCACGTTCCATCCACGAAACATCGGCGGCGCGGATAGTGATCCGCTTGCCAAGGTGTTTCGCATACTGCGATGCGAGATAGGCGAGGTCGGTTTGCCGGAGATCCCGGTCTAACCGGATGTGACGCATCTTCTTTGAACGTGTGGCGTCAACCAGGATAAGGATGTCTGTAGAACTCATGCCCTACAGGATAGGAGTAGAAGGAGTACGTGTAATTGGGGGACTTTTTTTGATGTGGGTGGTTAGGAAAAAACTGACCGGCGGCGGGTTCGCCCTACGGCATCATCCATAGGTTTTAAATCTTTGGATTTCTGCACGTAGAACGAATCGAAACTGTTCCGGTCTTTACCAACTGACTCGTAGCAAGCATCGAGAAGACTGTGGTGTACGTGGTGGGCGCGTACCCAGAGTTTCGCCTTTGCGATCTCAGCATTAACGTCAACCTGGCCCCAGTTCAATCGTTTTCTTTGCTCTCGGAGCTGTCGTCGTCCATGGGACCAGGGTTTGCCGTAAAAGGCGGCGCGGGTGGCCTTACGTGAGGCATCGGCGTGGTCAGACTCTATCCAATCCTTCTCAAATACTTCTTTAGTCAGAATGCCGAGAAGTAAAGCCGAGGCTTCAGTGGATCCGTATAGGAATCGTTCAACAAATTCGTGGAGTTTCGCGGGAGCGGTTATTTGATAACGCCCCGGTTTGTACTCCGATTCCGGAGGTATCGAGGCTTTGATCTCATTACAAATAGCTTCAGCTAACGCGGGAGCATCACACTCGTTTTCATCCAGCAGCGCCGCGATGATATTTACGAGCCGCATCGCACGGCGGGAACCGATATCCCTGGGCAAATAGAATCGCTTTTGGTCTGTTAATGATTCACACCACGTTGCCATACGGCCACCGCCTCACGTTCCTAGGTTAAAGAAAGTCTATCTGGGGTACGAACCAAAGGCCAGCATGGGGGAGGGGGTAAGGCTTAAACTTCTAAACTCTGGCAATAGGATTCCCGTGACAGGCCCTAAACGGCAAAAAGACAATAATGATTATTTATGCGTGCGGTATAATTCGGGCATAAAACCAACAGACAGGGAATAACTGGAATGACTAGTCCTGATCTCACTTCAGACATCAAAAAGGACCGCCTTCTCTCCCTTATAGAGTTTTCGAAACAGACGGTTGGCACACGTAAAGATAAAGCTGCATCCATAGGTGAGTACCGGTTATTAGAACATCACGAATATCAACTTCTTGGTCTACCAGGTTTGCGCGTTAACGTGGATGACCCAGAGGACGAGATTTGGCTTAAAGTGCAACGTCTGCACGCGACCGAACCACCGCTAGTCGATGAGCCTCTGCTTCAACCATGGATCGAGATAACTGATGACCCACGGCAAGAGCCATATTTGAAAGATGCCACAGATGGGGCGAGCCTGATCGCAGTGGGGACCCATCGTTCTTCTTTAGACCCCGAGAATGAAACCCTACCTGAAGTCGATCCCGAAGAAGTCGTATCCCTTGCTGAATTCGACTTAGAAGACCAAGTTCAATCTGAGTTCGACATTTATCTGGAAAATAAATGGCTTGCGTGGGCCGAAGAAGAAGAGCCTCGGCGAAATACGATCCGCGTTTATAACGGGCTCTATCTGTTAACGCAACAGTTGGAGGTTGTGACGAGTGAAGCTCAGCTTGAACTCGTCTGGGGTGTTGGCATCAGCATCTGGAACTACCAAGGTACCCCGGTTAGATATCCAATACTTGGCCAGTTAGTTGAACTTTCATTGGACTCCGAGACGTCTGAGATTGAAATTCGGCCCCGGCGTAATGTAGAGCCACAACTCGAAGTTGACTGGGCTGAAGAAACTAACCCGGGTGTAGGAGATTTAAGCCAGGAGACGAAGGAATTTTTCGACAAATCCCAAACTACTTTCTCTCCGTTCGAACTGGATACCTTTGAGACTGTTCTTAGGTCAGCAGTAAGTAATTTGGACTCCAACGGAATTTATTGGCCAAATGAAGCTACCTTAGGAAACCGAACACTTCCACGCGCCGACAACAGATTGAAAGTGACTGATACATGGGTGATATTCGCGCGACCTAGGACTAACAATCTATTCATACAGGATTTAACCCGGCTAAAGGAACAGATAGAAAACACCGATACCTATCCGGCAGCGGTGAACGCAATTGTTACAGACCCCGATACGTCGAACCCTGTCGTTGAACTCCCGTCCTTCCGCGGCGTTACGGCCTCGTATCAAGAAGGGAATGAAAACTCAAATACCGATGAACGTGAGTTGTACTTCCCTAAACCGTTTAATGACGAACAAGTTCGCATAATACAAAGATTGGAAGTTTCTGATGGTGTCGTCGTACAAGGCCCGCCCGGGACTGGAAAGACACACACAATCGCGAACGTGATTTGCCATTATTTGGCTCAAGGTAAACGGGTGTTGGTGACGTCCATGAAAGATCCAGCGCTCGGTGTATTGCAAAAGCAATTGCCGCAAGAAATCCAGCCTCTTGCTATCTCGCTGTTGACTAGTGAACGCGACGGGATGAAGCAGTTCGAATTTGCAATAAACAAGATTGCTTCTGAAGTTCAGGGGCTTGATAGAAACAGTACAGCTAGAGAGATCAGGAATGTTGAAGAATCTATAGATGGTCTTCACGGGCAACTAGCAATCCTTGACCGTAAGATTCAAGGATTAGCGTTAAAGCATTTTACCGACATTCATATAGACGATGAGGATATCGAACCTCAAGTGGCGGCCAAACAATTGGTTGCCGCGGCGGGCGATTTTGAATGGCTTCCGGATCCCTTAGGGATAGGTCCAGAGTTCGCACCGCAATTCTCCAATGAAGATATCGTTCTGCTGAGGGAAGAACGCCGGATACTCGGGGCCGACATTGATTATCTGGACACATCATTGCCTCAGTTAGATGAATTTCCAGACCCAGGGGAGCTCCTTCAAGCACACCAAGATTTATCCCGTTTAGAAAAGCTAACTAAAGAAATAGAGGACGGAAATGTTCCAGAACTGGGCGATTCGAGCCCAGAGGTTTTAGCACTTGCTCAACAGTTGTTATCCCATATTGAAGAGATCCAACGAGCTCGTTCAGAAATAGGAGAAGAGGACCGTCAATGGACGAACCCATTTAGGGAAAGATTGAGGAATGGGATTAGTGATGACATTTTGGAGCTGTTCGAGACGCTTGGTTCTGATCTCGAGGTGGCTGTAGAAGGGCAGCGACCGTTCTTAGCTAGGCCGATCACACTACCAGCTGCTTATGAACTTGATATCGAATTTGTTGATGCCGTCGAGAAATTATCCGAGGGGAAGAATCCTTTTGGCTTTACTGGTTTGTTAGGTGGCAAGTCCTCGTTAAAGCGACAAGTTGCCGAGGTACGCGTAATTGGCAACCCGCCAAGCAGTGCTGCTGACTGGAGTCACGTATCTATTTTTATCCAGGTTTTGAAGACCTTCCGCGAGCTAAGCATTCGCTGGAACGCTCTGGCCCAAGAGTTGCAGTTGGAAAAGGTGGAGGGTGCCCCGTTGGAAAGTGGCTCTGCTGCGGCCAAAGAATATGCCCTCTATATCAAATTGAAGGCCTTGGTAAACGCGGAAAACGAAGTCCCTGCTCGGGTCTCGCGGATTTTCCCCAACTGGTCGAATACACATGAGATCGCCGATCAAGCAGATCAACAGGCAGAATTAGAAGGAGCTCTGAGACATCATTTAACCAGAGGTCATCTAGCCAATGCGTGGGCGGCCAAAGAACGCCTCCAGACGGTAGTGGTTAGTCGTACCGGTAGGGTAATCGAAGATATACGTACTTTTTCGCTGGCAATCCTAGGGAACGCTAAAATTTCGGACTCTCAGATGCAATCTGATTGGTCCGATTTGCTGGGAGAGCTTGCGCGCGTTCTTGAGTTGGACTCTAGGTTGTTAAATGTCAGAAACATATGCGGCAAGATTAAGGATTCAGGGGCCCCGGAATATGCTGCATCGCTACAACAACCTATTGAAACTACAGTGGATGACCTGCTCCCAAATAACTGGCGCGATGCCTGGCGGCTGCGGCGGTTGGCCACATATTTAGATTCGATTGATGCGCACTTTGAACTGAAGGAACTGGCTAAGAATAGAACCCAGTTGGAAGATGATCTTTCGCGTGCGTATGAAGACGTCGTAGTAAAACGAACTTGGCTTGCCCTCATGGAAAATGCTTCTCCAAGCGTAAGGCAGGCGCTCACTGCATTTCTAACCGCGATCAGGAGGATCGGCAGAGGGACCGGCAAAAGAGCGGTGCGTTATCGGCACGATGCCCGAGAAGCTGCTAATCAGGCAAACCATGCGGTTCCGTGCTGGATAATGCCGCACTATCGGGTATCCGAGTCCTTACCGGCCGAACTTGGGGTATTTGATCTGGTCATAATCGATGAGGCATCACAGTCTGACTTGACCGCATTGCCGTCACTATTGCGGGCCCAAAAAGTCCTTATCGTTGGGGATGACAAACAAGTTCAGCCAGAGGGGGTGGGACTCAGCGAAAACTACATTAAGAATTTGATGGAAAATCATCTGCGCAAACACGTACCGATCTATAGCGCACAGATGTCACCAGAACGCTCTATATACGATCTATTTCAGGTGGTTTTCTCCACCTCTGAGGTAATGCTGAAGGAGCATTTCCGTTGCGTGGCGCCAATAATCGAGTACTCGAAACGCGAGTTCTACAATCACGAACTTAGACCTCTACGTTTGCCAACAATTTCCGAAAGATTAGACCCTCCTTTGGTCGATGTACTTGTCGAAGATGGGCATCGTCGAGGTTATGAAAATAGGCCCGAAGCCCAATTTATTGTCGATGAGATCAAGTCGATAACCGACGACCCTAGCATGGCGAATCGCTCTATTGGGGTAGTTTCACTATTAGCCGGGACTCAACCCCACTACATATGGCAACAGTTGAGCCGCGAACTAGGCCTGGACGTCATGGAACGCCATCAAATTACATGTGGGGATGCGCGAATGTTCCAAGGAAAAGAGCGGGACATCATGTTCCTTTCTATGGTGGCCGCTCCTGGTGAGAGCAGGATAGCACCTCTTACTCGCGATACATTCGAACGGAGCTTTAACGTTGCGGCATCGCGGGCCAGAGATCGGATGTACCTGGTGCGCTCTGTCAATCCAGAGGATTTATCGGATGCAGACCGCCTACGGAGGAACCTAATAGCACATTTCGACGCTCCGTTCGCACAGGACGAATTCCGGGTCGAAGACATGCGCACTCTCTGTGAGTCAGATTTTGAACGTGATGTTTACGACGAACTTATCCAGCGTGGGTATCTGGTTACTCCGCAGGTAAAAGTAGGCCCCTATCGGATAGACATGGTCGTCGAAGGAAATGAAGACACTCGACTTGCAATAGAGTGCGACGGAGATAGGTACCACGGCCCGGAAAAGTGGGTCGAAGATATGCGTCGAGAAGGCAATATTCGCCGGGCTGGATGGGGGCAGTTCTGGAGGTGTTTTGCCTCCGAATTTACTCGATACCGCACTGCTATGGTAGACGACCTACTACAAACGTTAGCGGATCGAGGGATAGACCCCATTGGAGCTGAAGGGGCATCTCTGAGCCGATATGTCGAACACCGAGTTGTGAGAACAACGATTGATCAAGACACGCCGGAACCCATAGGCGATCCTGAGGTATTCGAAGATATATTCGAGCAGGTCCAAGACCTAGTCCGGGCACCTGGTAACCCAATAACCGTAAAAGACGAGTCTCCCGGACATAGAGCGAATGGTGCAACTCGAAATAGACAAGCCGCGAATCGGCCGTCAACACAACCGCAGATCGAGACTTTATTTGATTCTCAAACGACGAATCGGGATCCGGTTAGTTTAGTAGAAGAACCAAAGACGGAGAGATCAGGGACATCTAGCCCTGAAGCATTGGAAGAATATATAACGGTAGATCTCGACGCCTTTCAGAGAGTGACTGCTTTGCAAGATGCGAACGCGAGTATCCTCGTACCAATGATGGTGGAAATTGCAAAAATCGAAGGGCCAGTCCATGAAGATATTCTCCTAAGAAGGATCCGCATCAAATTCCAATTAGGAAAGCTAGTCGGAAGCACAAGGGAGTATGTGAGGAGTATCCTTAGCGGGGCCGTGTCCGGCGGCGACATACTTAGAATGGGCGAGTTTTACATTATCGACTCCGGTCAGGCAGCTAACCCTCCACGTGACAGAAGTGACCGGGAAATAGATCAAATCGCTCCGCGCGAATTGACCTTGGTGATAAGGGAGGTGAGAGAAGGTCGACCTTCTCTAAGTCGTGACCAATTAATCCGAGAGGTAGCCAATCGGTTTGGCTTCCGAAGAGTCACGGAGAAGCTAAACAATATAGTAGAAAAATTGTTAGGCGATTAAATATTTGGTGGTTGCCATGCCGTTCTTCACTGGGATTAGAAGCGAATACCATTTTCGACAAGGAACCAAAAAATTCAATTCCTACGTTGATGACCTCGATCCGTTGAGTCCTATGCTACTGGAAGCAGTCGGGAGTTTCCAAAAAGCCGTAAAATTGCGCCCTGAGTTTGCGGCTGCGTGGTTCAGTCTCGGTTTTTGTTATTACCGATGTGGAATGGTAGGGACTATGTACCCTTATGAACTTAAGTCTGAGAGGCAATACGAGACACTGGAATCAGTGGCTACAGAGTCATTTGTCTCATTTGATTTAGCCGCGTCAGCGAGTACTGATGGTCTGATTCTATTATCTGACGAAGATATTCAGGGGAGGGCTATTGGCTACCATCTCCGCGGGAAAGCTTTAGTAAGGCTGGGCAAATTTTCAGACGCTTTAAACGACATAAATATAGCCCTGGATTGTGATCCTAGCATGACGAATGCATCCCATAACAAATCAGTGGTCGAGTCTCTCATGGAAGGGAAGGGGACGGCTTTAGGGGCGGCTTTATTGTGAAGCTACGACCAGGTTTGCTGACCGAGACCAATTCGCTGCCGACCTGGGCAGGCTAGGGTTCGGGCAAGTGACGGTGGAAGATGAATGGAAGTTCACGCACATCGTGGCAACGAAAGACAGTCTGCCCCCTAGGCGGTTTATCAATAATATAAGCGGGTTGAGAGGCGAACCTACTTCGATAGTGGGAACCGAGCTTGATTAGGAGAAGATAGTGCAAGAGTCTGACAAAACATCGAGCTCCGACTTAAATATACTTGTTACATATATCGAGAGAAAAACAGGTGGCGTTCAAATCACTCCTCGCCGCCTTCCGATGCTTCATCCGTCTATCTGCGCCTTAGACGCTGTATATTCCATTGTGCACCGATACGACCTATTCGATGACTACAAGGCCGCTATCAATAAAGGGTTCATAGAAAATTACTGCAATTACATAGAAGGAACTACGCCTTTATTGATTCGACCCACGAGAGGATTGGAGTTAGCAATTGGACAAACTGAAGATACGCTGAATAACTTAAAAGTTCTTATTGAACGAGTGACCCCTAATAGCTTCGGCCCTGTGGTGATGGGGGACAATGCAGGAGACGGTACCGGTTACAAAGTTCCAGGTACGAAAGAACCAAAACCGAGAGTGGTACTAAGGTTTTTAGAGTATCTGCTTTCAGTAGACTTGAGAACTAACACTCGTGCAGGCCTTCGAGACTACGTACGTCAGATTGATTTCAATCTGAAACCTTGGAAATCGATAAAAGGCATTGGGGAACTAACTTTCAAGTATTTTTGCATGCTTGCCGGTGACGAAAACACTATCAAGATGGATATCCATTTAAAGAGGCTGGTTACTTGCGCCATAAGTACACGAAGAGGCGAAAAGTATTCGAACAGCTATCTTGAGAAATTAGTACTAGCAGCTGCAGCACAATTAGGCATCTCAGCGAAGACGCTCGACAATTGGTTGTGGGACCACGCTAGGAACAGCGGTTTGTGCCCGAAGTGCGGTTCCGAACACTGAAAACTCTGACGTATCAACCGAATTCTCTGTTAGAGCTCGAGTATGCCCAAGTCTGAGAAGAGCAGAGGAATCATCATCGCAGATGAAGTATCAGCGGACTTAATTCTCGCATGCGCAGAGATGGCCAACATCTGTTTGTATGAGTACACGCTTGCTGTGACATTAAATAAAGTTGACCCGAACTAAAGAAAACCGTGCTAACGCCCATTATGGGAGACGTTAAGACACCTGGACAGTCACTGTCTGAACTCTAGGTGACAGTTTCAGGTTGAATGGCACGTTAATGCTATTGTTAAATCCGGATAAGTATGTGGCAAGACCTTTGGTACCCAATGTGAGAGGCGAGGTTTAGGGAGGGGGAATGGATCGTGAAGAAGTGTTAGCTTCAATCGAGAAGGCACTTCAGGATGGGGTAACCAAACTGAACCTTGCGAACCAAGTTATAGAGTACTTGCCGCCTGAGATAGGTGGATTATCTGATCTAGTACATCTAGACCTCGATGGCAATTCTTTCCCTAATGTCCCTGTAGAAATTGGAAACCTGAGTCGCCTTGAAGTACTTCGGTTAGGGGGCAATCATGAATTGAAAGTGATACCCCAGGAGGTCTTCAACCTTCCCCACTTGGCCGACCTAACGCTACCCGGATTCGAAACCGCTGTATCCCCGCAGATCGGCGACCTGCGCAGCCTCGAAATACTAGGCTTCGTCAGCGGCTCTCTGAAGACCCTTCCTGAAGAGATCGCAAATTGTAGCAACCTGACAGAACTCTATGTGAACTTCACGCTTCTTGAGGAGCTACCTGCAAGGATCGGCGAGCTTATCAACCTCAGGAAGCTACACCTCTGGAATATCACTCTCGATCCGTCTAACCTTCTACCTCCACAGATCTCCCATCTCTCGAATCTGCAGGAGTTGTTTATTTGTGGGAACAAAATGAGGTTCCTGCCTCCCGAAATAGGGGACCTTGGCAACCTGACAGAGCTAACAATGATGGGTACTCACTTGGATGAGTTGAGTTCTGAGATTGGTCGTTTAGGGAAATTGGAAAAGCTGCGTATCACAGGCTGCAACTTCAGTGTTATACCGGAAGAGATCGGACAGCTGACCAACCTTGAGAAGCTGGGAATCGTGAACACTCCTGTTAAAGAACTGCCGCATGTACTCGGAGAGCTCATAAATCTGGAGGAACTGGATATACATTCCCTTCAGCTCGAGATTGTGCCTCCGGAAATCATCAAATTGCCTAAACTGAAAAAGCTAACGATCAATAAAAGAGATTATCCGAGATTGAAGAATTCTATTGATGGACTACCAAGCTCGGTCAAACTAGATTTGATGCCCTCTCGATGGGATCCGTAGCGAGCGACATCCCAATGATCCTTTCATAGGTTTCTAAGTTGGACGTGACATGCTCTGGCTTGAACCGGCCAGGGAGATCGAGAACATCCTAGCTAGTTGGAATAGTAGGTCGGAGGTCAATCGGTAATGCATTACCCTTCCATAGTAGGAGCGAACGGTAGGATCGCTCCCGAAAACATCAACTTGAACGGCGGATGGAAACCAATAGATGTGAACGAGCCGGCCGGTATATCTATCCACCAGGACCTTGGCCGGGTTCTAGTGAGTACTATGCCAGGTCATTCCTGGATGATAGAGAGCGACTTACGAGATGGGACATTTGCACTCGACGGTGAGCCGGTAGACAGGGGACATTCGGTAAGAGTGGAGGTAGGTATTGACCCGGCGGAAGCGATCCGCAGTGTTACTCGTTGGTGGCGGCTCGTATCCGAGCCACTTCTCGTATCTCCCAAACTTGGAAGGGCGTTCTACGGCATACCGGAACCGGAAGGTTCACTCAATGATCCTGACGACGAACCGGAAGATTTTATTTTCGATGATCCTGACTACGAACAGATAATACCCAAGTGTGTGTTGATCCACCTATTCCCGCCGATTTCGGAAGTGGATCATATCGAGGCTGATAAACAAGAGGAGCATAAACGGAAACGGGCTGAGGATCGGATAGAGGTGGAATACGCTGATTTCCTAGGACATAAAGCCGATAGAGACACTGACGGTAAGTTCGCTTACGGCCAGACTCGGTTGCCAGATGGCATTCTAGGGGACCGGAAGAAGGCAATCCAAGTTGCCCAAGCGATACAGGGTATCGCGTCCAAGGCAAAGCATCGGGAGTAGATGTAGTCGTCGAATGCCGGCGTGATCCTCGAAAGAGCCTATAGAAATCGGCAGGTCCACAAATTGAATCAACATTTAAGCGACCCTTACGCCCTGGACCGATTCGTAGGAGCTCAGGACTCTGTCTACGATCAGGTCTGTTCGGAACTCCGGCAGGGACTAAAAATGACCCATTGGATGTGGTTCATTTTTCCCCAACTAGAAGGACTAAGTTCCAGCTCCACATCCAGGAAATTCGCTATCTCTTCTTTGGAAGAGGCCGTAGCCTATCTGAAACATCCTATTCTGGGGCTGCGCCTGCGCGAGTGCACAGGGCTAGTCAATGCAACTTCCGGTAGGACTATCAAACGGATTTTGGGTCTAACGGATAGCCTGAAATTTCATTCGTGTATGACCTTGTTTGCCAAAGCTACAAGCGATAGCAAAATATTTGAGGATGCACTCCTTAAATTCTATGACGGGAAGCAGGACCAATTGACCCTCGAGCGTTTGTAGGGCTCTGAGATTTCTTCCGAGATTGCCACCCCCATCAGGAATGCACCGGGCGCAGCGGACCCTTATCCTTTGATTATAATCTGTGAATTAGCAGAACTTGCAGTTTCTCCGAGTAAACTTGCCGGAGACCCACCGTCCAATATGTATTCGACCTCCCACGAGTAACTACCCGAGGGCGAACATGCCGATGTTCGTTCAGTGGTGAGTACAAACCGCGGTTTTAACTTCTCTTGGCCCTTCACTATCCCAATCAATCCGCGTCGGAACGCCCGTAGATAGGTAGATATGGTGGGGCTGGGCGGAGATCAGCGTGCGCTTATACCTCCTGTTGGCAGGGACCTCCACTACGCCCGTGTGCTGTTCGAAGCGCTGTGGAGTAGACCTTCCAAGCAAGGTAGACGGTTCGTCGATGAGCACGAAAAGCTTTACCAGCGCTGGCTTCGTCTTGCGAAGGTGATAATCCGGAACAACGGTGGTATTACACCGTTTGGCCCGCTTGGTGATACGGATAGAGTCTTAGACCTGCTAGAGATACCAGACGACCCGAATTCATGTTACCCGAGTCCTAGAGACCTCAACGACGAAGAACTTGCCAACTTGAAGCGGCGTAGGGCAATTTCTTCGGAAGCACTTGAGGAGATCTATGTGGATCTCGGACGGCCATTAGACCAGCGAGACGCATCAGGGTGCGAAAGCGAATCTTGGAAAATTTACGACGACGCTTCCTGGTTCCTGGTCAGATGGGGTAATCAGCCCGCCTACGATGCCAACCCGAATATCAAACGGAAGCGGTTGAGGCGTCGTGAAATCATCGTTAGCTACCGCAGAGAGGTAGCTACTTTTTGTACACGCTGGCGACTGAAAGCCTGGTGGGTGGTGCCGGCGCTCGTCCAACACCATTTCTTCCGCGCCCAGGGCAATCCAACTTTGGATTCAACAATACCTCCTATGAGCATGTATGCCCTGGATTCTGGTGAGCCTGCGGTACTATCGGTCGCCGTCGAATTGCCGGTAGGACAGAAAAGCAATTTGAGCGCGATAAATCAAAAGCTATAAATCTGGCGGAAACTACTGTCCTGCGGGCGGATAGAGGGCCGATACGAGTTGTCCGAAGCCGGTTCACTCGTGAAGAACGAGCTGAATGGGAGACTTCCATTGACTCTTCGTGTGTTCTTTTGGAATGGGATGGGTGCCGCTTCCTCCCTCTTGGTGTCGAATTGCCAACTATGGCCAAGACGAAATCACTACCGCATGTTACGCCCGCAGACTATCTAATTGACCAATGCCAGCAGAGGCTTGGTAGACCGCTGAGATATATAGAAAAGAGAGCAGTCAAGAGTCAAGTTTCAAAGCAAATCCGAGAGTACCGAACCATACTACGAGGTGAAGGCTGGTCAACATTAGGAGATTTCGACTTCGGATTGATTGCGAACACCATCGCACGCCTTCTCTTGAACCCCTGATTGACTTGGTTACGTTTGAGCCCAACTAATGAAACTAACATAGGAAAACACCAGTACCGCAACTTCCAGTCAGTGCAAAGGGCATGTAACAATTTTGCCGCCTTGGCAAATCTTGACCTTCCACAAAAGCGTCCTGCTACGGTGGAGCAGGGCTCTGGGAGTCTCACTGTTGAGTTTGTTGCTCAGGATGCATCTGGGGTGGACTATGCATATATTGCTTGGACGAATCCGGCAGGGTCTCCTTCCAAAATGTCTTGCAGTTTCAGTCATCCAAGTAACTTGGTAAGTGGAACATGCACGGTAACAGAGCCGATTACATCAGGCGATTCAAGGTGGATATTTTCTGGAGATTATATAAATCCGTATGTGCGTATTTATGATGTCAACAACAACTATGAAGATTATGCCGCCGGATTCTCACTTCCAGACCTGACTGTAGAATAATGAAGCTGGACTTGGATCCTCACGGTGGAATTTCTGGGACCCATGGGGTTTCCGTTCCGGACTTGACAGTAAATCAATGATGTTTAACGCGACTGTTAGGCTATTTAAACCCCTCGTGCCCGAACCAACTGTGCGTCCCCATATATTCCCAGACTTTCTTGCGAAGGAGGAGGCCCTGGGTTGGAATCCTTCGGCTTTCGCCATTTTGTAATTGCCGACATTTTGCCGCCCAAATATTTATAACAGGGTGGTGCTGGACGGTACTAGCAGGGAAATAGACCGGCCATTTTAGCTACGAAACGGCTCTAAATGGGATGCGGTGTGACAGGGTAAAACGACCAGCGCCGGACTCAAAAACCGGTGGAAGGTGACCCCGTGTCACTTCGACTCCCTCGCACTCCCGCCAGACATATTTAGGCATGAAATCACCTGGTTACAGCCAAAACAAAACCTCCGATCGTAATGGTCGGGGACTTCTTTTGCAGTAAATGGTCACGAACTTTTTGGAT
>Ga0315339_1001624_pt1 | contig 19217 bp, 17 predicted proteins | sample ASW17metaG_FD_204514 | JGI IMG/M metagenome (GOLD analysis project Ga0315339, IMG submission 204514) | Ammonia-oxidizing marine archaeal communities from Pacific Ocean, United States - ASW #17 | ecosystem: Environmental > Aquatic > Marine > Oceanic | place: USA: California | collected 2016-12-05
TACACTCACAACAACATCTCGACGCGGTCGCTCGCCAACTCAACGGACGACCACGTCAGACGCTAGAGTTTGAAACGCCCGCGGAACGCTTTAGCGCTTGTGTTGCATCGACCGGTTGAGCTCGCAGGATATATCAACACCTAACGACCGATGAGAGCTATGTGGTTCGTTTCAGGGCGCTTAGGTCTGCTCACGCTCGCAACACTCGGCGAACCATTCTTGGACAATCGACGGCTCAGGGGCTTCGGCACCATCCACCGAAACAGGTACCCCGCAGTTCAATGGCTTCTCGCAGTCCTGGAATGCGATTTCCGCGACGTTAGTCCCCGGGTGAGCGCTATACGCTTCTCATGGCTGCGCTCTATTGGATGCTGAATTTCACAGTGCTTGAAGGCTTGCCGTCCACGACCAGGATCACATCGACCACACCGCGGCCCATGAACGCTCGCGACAAAGCACCGAGATTAGCCTGATCGAGACCAATCAGAAATGCGTGCGGCACACTGGCGCGTCTGCGCGCTGCTGCTCGTGGCGCTGGCAGGGGGCGGCGAGCTGCGGCTGTGGGACTTCAGCAGCTCTGAACGGCTGTGCCGCAGCATCGTCGCCGGCCCCCATCCCGCTCCGCACGCCTGGGTACACCTCGGGTGGGCCCTGTACGAACAGAAGCGCTGGCACGATGCACTCGAAGCGTTCGAGCGGGCAAGAATGGAGCTGGTCGTGCCGAACTTCAGCCAGGCCCCGCAGATTGAGGCGCGGCTGGGATCGGGCAACGCACACATCCGCCTGGGCCAGCTCGAAGCAGCGCTGATCGACTTCGCCCAGGTGCTCGAGATCGCACCGCGGCATCCGATCGCTCTGCACAACCAGCGGCTGGTTTCGCGATTGCTGCTCGAGCGCCGTCGCGAAGAGTGAACGGTTGCCTATCAGGCGCGCGGCTACAAGCGAAATAGCCGACCTCCCACCTTCCGGACAAGCCGCCGCATGATTCGTCGAGCCCTGCGAACGTCTCGGAGTAATCGACCTTCTGTTTCGTCGCGCTTCTTGATGATGGCGAGGGCGTCGCGGTGAACCCGGCCGGAGCTGCGGTCCTGGCTGTCGTAGAAGTGGATGAACTCGATTGACTTCGCCAACTGCGCCTGCACCTTGACGGATAGATACCTGGACCTGATCAACTGGCCACTCTCGAGACCTCGAAGGACATCGGATGTCCTCACCGCCTCCTCTTCCTCCGGCGACGACGGCTGATAGTGAAGGTCTTCGATGGCATAGTAGCCGCCCGGCGCCAGCTTTGGAAACAGGCGGGCGAAGGCGATCTGCTGGTCGGCAGAGGCGTGGCTCGCGTCATCTATGATCATCGTATAGTCGCCCGGCACCGCAGCCAGCGCACGTTGGATGGCATGACTTGCGCGTACATCGCCTCGCAAGATCGTCACGTCGCGCATCGGAGCCACGGCCGAGAAGTCCCCGATATCCAGACCGACGATCCTGGCCTTCTCGAAGTAGTCGAGCCACATCTTCAGGCTCGGGGCATCGTCGTGCGGTCCACCCCTTCGCCGCGCCTGGATGTCATGCCTGAGCAGGCCGATCTCGAGCAGGTTGACGGAGGCCTGTCGTAGAGAGGAGAAATAGGTCTCGTACACAAACGTATACCCATGTGCGTTGTAGGACAAGTCTCCCTTGTCCGAGCGGTACTTGTTGGCCAAGCGGTTCAAGGTGGAGACATAGCGCTTGTCAGGCCGGCTCTCCAAGTCCCAGTGCTTTATGAAGAACTGCCGCGCAGTCAGGCCGGAGCGCTCGACCTCTGGGACAAGCCACGCGAACCTCGCCTGGTCGAAGTCGGATGGAACCATCTTCACGTCCGACCGCGGAACCCATGCGAGATAGGGATTGTCCATCAACCCGCCCTGCAAGGTGTCGTACTCGAAGCCCTTCAGCCATGAGATGGGATTGAAAGAGAGCTGGTCGCGGTGACAGTAATGCAGGAGATGCGAAAACCAGAGCTCCGCAAACTCGACGAGCCGGGGATCATTATGGCGCCGCAAGAGAATTGTGCCGGCGATCAGGCCATTGTGCTCCGGATATCCCTGACGACGGTAACTGTCCATCTGTCTACGAACATCTATCTCCGAGCAGATTCCCTTCTCGATGAGAACCTCCCCTTCCTCATAAATGCAATCGCGCTCCGGATGAGAAAAGCACTTGAGGGGGGAATTTATGAGGGGCTCGACACGAACCAACTCCAGCGGGCTCACCTTGAAGCGTATGCGCAAATCACAATAAAGAGATAGCTCGAATTCTCCCAGATAGCGGTGGGGAAGGAGTTTTGGCAGGCGCGACTCGATGCGGGGTCCGAGCGCAGTCCCCTCGAGTGTGATGATTTCCCAGCAATCGGACTGCAGGTTTGGATCGTCCGTAAAGCAGATTCTCCGAAACCCGCTGCATCCTTTTGGAAATGGATCCCCAAGGGCGCTATAATCGCCGAAAAGACAGGTGTAGACAACAAGTTTTTGCATAAATCGACAGTTTCTTGCCTACCTAAGGTTGTAAATGAAATTCATCAACTATGGAGCTTCTGAATACTACTCACTATCAGACTCCTACATTTTCTCACAAGAATGCCAGGAATCGACCAAACAGTCGCATCTGGACGCCTTCGAGAGTAGGCGCGCCGCGTGAGATCAACTCGGTACATGAACCGTAACAATGGGCTATTCCTTAGCCTGTCGATCTGATCCCATCGCAGTTCACGCGGTTCATCAGACTCTAGCCCAAAGAAAGGGGTAATCCAACCGTTAGAAAACTCATTCAGAACACTCAATCCTTTGTAGTGAGCACCAAGGCGAAGTTGACGGGGACTTCGGGGCTCATGGCATTGAATCCAAGGAACAAGGTGTCAAGGGCGGAGCAAAATTAGACCACTTCGGCGGAGTAAAACTAGACCAGTTGGAGATGGATCCAAGGGTTTGCTTTGAGTTTGTGTGGGCCGGCTGGGCTTGCCCGACCGGCCGTCTGGCCTTGGTTCTCCAAAACCAGTTCTCTGGTCGCGGTATCGCCACCCTGGGTGGCGCTTGTCGCTGCAAGAGCCAACACTGCGAGTAACTTGCTGATGAGTCGCATGGAGCCTTTTCTGGGGCGAGCCGGACCGAAACAACTATTGCTGAACCGGAGCCAGTATCGCATAGCGAGCACCTCAACACCATGGCTGCCTGTGCCAGGCGGGTAACGGGCGACGGGCTGCGACGGACAAGAGACGCTGGGTTGCTGAAGAGGAAACTACTAGGAGCAGTGTCGGCGAAAAGCCCTCCAGCGAGCTGGAACGCGGCGATCGAGCGGCATTCAAAGACCGAAACCGGAGCGAACGGAGCATCGATTGCTGTTGCTGCGGGACAAACTGAGGGTCATTGGAGACCCCAGGCCGCCAAACCTAAGGAGCGTGACGCGCTCCCATCCATCCGCGCAGTCGAGTGCGCGGCGGCTTGGGTTAACACTAGGGGACAAGGAAGGATCTATCTGCGGAATCTCACGTAACTCCCGCCTTATCAGGTAATTGTACAACCTGCGACCTGAATTGAGCACGACGTAACCTAGGGCTCTTCGAAACCGGCGTGAACGAGAAAGGTGTTAGCCCGTATTTCTAACCACGTGGCGAGGCGAAGTGCGTGAGAGGCCCGTCAGTACGAGACGCGCACAGGTTGGCGCGCGGAGGTGTACTTGAACAGTACAGTGAGCACTGTAAGCAAGCGCAACGAAGCAATGGCGGGCCTATGGCGTGCTTCGACCGCCAAGTGATGAGAAATGCGGGTTAGGGTTGCCAGCTTTCGCTGAGATAGAAACGAAGCAGAACTGGATGCATGAGACGATTTACTTCTGTGGAGTGGGAGTCCAGCAATCCTTTGCCAAACGTTAGGGCACTGCGAAAAGCCTCGGGGGTCAAGTACCGCAGTCGATCTTGAGGAATCCCAAAATCATCGAGCCGCGCAATCTCGTTCCGAACGTCTCTGGCCGCCTTTGGAGAATGCCATGCAAGAATCCAGCCCCAATCTCCGAAGCTCGGGACGTTGTCGTGGTAGGGGATCGTCTCATATCCGGCGCTGTCGAGAGTCCGCCGGACACACAAGAAAGATTCTTTTGAGTGATAGGGGGACGTGCTCTGAACGGCCATAATGCCGCCGTCGGACAGGATACGGCGCAGCTTCAAGTAGAATTCGCGACTGTAAAGCTTGGCAAGTTCGACGCTGTTGGGGTCAGGAAAGTCGATCAAGATCACATCCCATGATCCCGACAGGCGCTGGACCATCTTGTCCGCGTCGACCGTGTATACCAATACCCGTGCTGCCTCCTTGATGACAGGCGTTCCCGATTCGGGCAGAGTCTCGGCGTAGTCGTAGATGGGCCTCGTGGACATCTCCGAAGCGACACCGGAGGCACCGGCCGCCACGACCCGCGCGTCCGCGAGGGCGCCTTGATTGAGCTCATTGAGCACGTCATCGTGGCGTGCCAGCGCGATCATGTCGGGATCGATATCGACAAGCAGCACCTCTTCCACATCAGGATGCTTAAGCACCTCTCGTAGCGCGAGGCCGTCTCCGCCGCCCAGAATCAGTATCCGATTGCGACGGGCGGCTAAACGCATGGCCGGGTGCACGAGTTGTTCGTGGTAGATGTATTCGTCCCGGCTCGAGAACTGCAAGTTGCCGTTGATATAGAGGCGGTAATCGACGGGACTGACGCCGGCCGTCATCACGATGTGTTGGTACTTCGTCGTTTTGGAGTAAACAATCGGCTGGTCATAGAACCTTTGCTCGAGAAGGAGGTTCCATACTCGGTTTTGGGTGTACCCGTAGCCGAGCGCCGCGGCCGTCAACAGGATCATCAGCAATGAAACCAGCGGTCGTGCCACAGCCCGATGGCGCATGAAGTACAGGTAAGTGATCACGGCGACGAAGAAGTTTACTCCCGCCACAAAGAAACTGATTTCGGTGAGTGGAAAATATTTCAGGAAGAAGTACACCCACACCAAAGCGCCGATGAAGCTGCCAATGTAGTCCATGCTGAAGACCGTCGCTATATTCGATTTGAGGGTGGGAACGTAGTATCGATTGATGCGCAAGACGAGGGGGATCTCGAGACCGATCAGAAAACCAATCGCCAGGACGAAAAAATACTGCACCAAGGAGAAGTGGTTCTCCATCGTCGCGTAGGCAGCGTACGCCGCCGTCGGGGCGAAGCCGCCCAGCATCGCCAAGAGAACTTCAACTGCCAGGAATTTCTCGATCAAACGACGATCGCTGAATCTCTTCTGCCAGTAGCCTGCCACGCCCATCATGAGCAGCATGAGCGAGATGGTTACGGAGAATTGTTCGATGCTATTACCGAGGATGTACGTGGCGACGGTGCTGAGGACACACTCGAAGATGAATCCGCTCGCGCCGGTAAAGAACATCGACAGGGCAAGCAGGGCGGTCGCGATACGCGGTTGGATGGTCGAAGCAGAGAGTGTTTGTGAATGAGACGTCTCCATCGGACTGGTCACAGACCGCCAGCTATTCTACCACCCGGATTTCAGCTGGCGACGAGCAACCTGTTATGTATACTGAAGTTCCGTTTTCACCCTGACTCTAGCGGCAATGGCAGACCGGCCCGGCATCTCGCGACGAAAACTGCTGCGGACGGCCGCCGCGGGTGGCGTGGCCGCGGCAGGCACGGCATTCCTTTTTCGCCCGAGCCGTCCGATTGAAGGCTCGTTTGTCGATCGCGGCCACGTCGCAGGCCACCGCATTCGTGACTCGCAGTCTCCTCGCCCACCTCGCAAGCGTGTGACCGCCCCCGTCGTCGTGGTCGGCGCCGGGATCGCCGGGCTTTCCGCTGCCTGGCGAATGCATAGGCTTGGGTTTGAAGATTTCGTCGTTCTCGAGCTGGAGGACCAAGCCGGTGGAAACTCCCGCTGGGGAGAGAACGAAGTCAGCGCCTATCCATGGGGCGCGCACTACATACCGGTACCGGATAAGAGAATCCCACTGGTCCAGGAGCTGTTCGAAGAGCTGGGCGTGATCAAGCAGGGCCGCTGGGATACCAGGCACTTCTGCAGAGAGCCCCAGCAGCGGCTCTTCCTTGATGGCCACTGGCAGGAAGGGCTGGAACCGGGTCCTGATGCTTCGAAATCGGACCGTGATCAGTTCGATCGCTTTTGGGACCGCATGGATTACTACCGGCAGGGAGGCGAGTTCACGATCCCCATTCAGCGGCCCGGGCAAACCAAGGGCTTGGATCATATTTCGATGAAGACCTGGATGGTCGAGCAGGGGTTTTTCTCGTCCAAGCTGCGATGGTACGTGGACTATGCTTGCCGTGACGATTACGGCGCGTCCTACGTCGACACTTCGGCATGGGCGGGTATCCACTACTTCGCGGCGCGCCCTAGGGAGGACATCGGAGTCCTCACCTGGACTGAGGGAAACGGTTGGATCGTCAAGCGGCTCTTGGAAAAGTTGCACCCGTACCTACGAACGTCGGCGCCGGCCCATCGGATCCTTCGGTCCGCTGGCGGCCTTGAAGTACTGACCGAGCACACGGTGTACAGTTCCTCGGCCATCATCTTTGCGGCACCGACGTTCTTGGCTCCTTACATCATTCCTCAGATTGGCCCTGGCTTCCCCTCGATGGCCCAGCACGAATACTCACCCTGGTACACCGCCAATGTGACGCTTGACTGTAATCCACGCGAGACTGGGGCTTCCCCGGCCAGGGAAAACATCCTGTACGGCTCCTCCGGGCTCGGATATGTCGTTGCCAAACACCAAGGGCGTGGGGTGGCCGGGGCGGAGACGGTGTGGACGTACTATCGGGCCCTCACGGAGGCTTCCCCCGGTGTGGGGCGGGCCGCCCTACTCGAGACCAACTGGGATGAACGCAAGGAAGAGATTCTGCGCGATCTCGAGCAGGCGCACCCGGACATCCGCGATTGCACACGGCGAATTGATGTGATGCGACTGGGACACGCCATGATTCGTCCCGGCGTCGGATTCATTACCTCCGAAGCACGAAAACGGCTCGAAGAGTGGGACGGATCGATCCAGTTCGCCAGTTCGGACCTTAGCGGGATTTCGATCTTCGAAGAAGCGCAGTATCGCGGGGTGCGAGCAGCGGATCGGGTGCTCAAGCGCCTTGGTTTTCGGGATCTCGACTACGCCTGATTGTCAGAGCTCATCCCAAGCGACTTCCTGGGGCAGGATTCGCCGGTGCGCGATGTAGAACAGCGACGTTCCCTGCTTGACCACGAAATCCGAGGCTGGATTGAGATCCACATCGCCAACTGAATCGCCCGATGCGACGGCCACGAGCGTGGCGCCAAGGCGATCTTTGAATGCCCGCTGCAAGGCACCGAAGTTCCAAGTGCGGCTCATATTCACAACGTTCAAACGGTAGATCGTGTCGTCGGTCGAGTTGCTCAACAACGATGCGATCACCGCCGTCACCCCTGGGTCCTGAAGCGACTGCACCATGAGGGGAACCGACAGTGGCGTGACACATTCGATGTTGGGGTCAATTCGCTTCAGATGCATCTCGTTTTCGGATTGCCGCAGCAGAGCAACGATGTGCGCGTGAGAGTTGACGCTGCGGGCCGCGAGGCTAACAACAATCGTCTCACTATCGTCGTGGCCGTGGATGAGAATGTGGGCCGCCCGCGCGACACAGGCGCGCTCCAGCACATCTTCCGACGCCAAGTCACCGTGGACGAACTTCACATCGTCCTGTAGCGGGTTCTCTTCGGCCAAATAGGAGCAAAGAACGATCGAGAGACCTTCCGCGCTCTTGTCTTGTTGTAACTCCCGGACGAGGCTCTCGGTTTCTCCCTTGCTGTAGCCGAAGATCACGAGGTGATCTGCTTCGCCTAGCTGCGTCAGCCCTTTCATGCGCCTCCTTCCAAAATCAATGACCGACTCGGCAAACTTTGCCACGGCGACGGCAATGACACCGATGCCGAGCAGCATGATGACCACTGCGGTCGCCCTCCCGCCAAGCGAGCCCGGGGCGATATCGCCATAGCCCACAGTCGTAGCGGTCACAACGAACCACCAAGTGTAATCTCTTATCGAAGCCAGCGGGCTGTCCGGCCCTTCGAAGAAGGGCATCAGGGCTGCACCCAGGACATAGAGCGCCAGCAGGAGGGTCCCGATCCAAGCCCAGCCGGCCTTGTGGACGATGCGCAGCAGAGCGTCGCGAAGACGGTTAAAACGATCGCGAGCCGTCACTGACGCCCCCGGGCTGCTAAACCGCCACCAACGCGCCGATCATGATGGCTAGCGCAATCTGCGCGCAGACGGTCACTGAACAGGCGGCAAGGTTGCGATCACGCTCGACCTCGATCTTGAGGGTCGTATTCGGTAGGAAAGCCTTGTCGATCAATATCTGGAAGGGAATGAGCAGGGCCACCCCGACCAGCACGCTGATGGCGAAGCCGGTGATGCCCTCCGTCCAGCCGGTAAAGGGACCAGCGATAGCGAAGCTGAGGATGATACCCAACGTGGCCAGGGTGCCGCCAAGCATCAACCCGGCAGCGGCGTTACCTTTCTGGATCTCGTCGACGATGTTGAATGGCGTCACCCATTCGTAGATCAACGCGAACAGGATCAAAGCCACCTGCCCCATGAAGAAAAAGCCCGCGGCGGTGTACCACGCTCCGCCCTCACCCTGAAACGAGCCGAATGCGATCAGGCCGGTAGCCGTATAGCTGCCCAACTCCGCGAATCCGACGGCGGTGTTGCGATTCTTGAGTTCGCGAGTGTTGTGAACACTGCGCAAGATGATCTTTTCAACCACGAACTCGGCCACGAACAGAAAGACAAGCAACAGGCCGCAGGAGAGCAGCAGTTCTCCGGTGTCCCGAAGCACTACTTCCCATCCCGCCGAAAAGCGACTGACACCTCCGCTAACGATCCCGGCTAGACCGAAGCCGAAACCGATGCTTAAGCCACAGCGGCGCAGAGCCACCGCTAGATTGCTCTCTTCTTCTATTTGGTAATCCGCTGTGTACTCTGCGGAATCACCTCCGCCGGCCGGAGCCACAGCGGCACGAAAGCGCGCGTCTCGGAGCTTCTTGGCTAGCAGAAGGACCAGAAAGACAATAAGGGTGTCGACCGCGCCGTGAACCAGAGTCTCAATGAATTGCATCACGTCCTCGTATTATTTTCCGCTGCCACCGAAACCGCCTCCGCGGCCGCCCGGTCCCGCTCCTCGGACTGACGCCGACACGCGCTGAAACCCGCCTGTTCTTCCAAACGAGGAGTTCTGATACCTGGGAGAGGTTTGAGTCGTCTTGCTCCTAGTTCCGTACAACGGCGCGGCCGCGGTACCACCATAGTAGGGGCGTGAACCCCGATACCCGCCCGACCAAGTGGACCAGGTATTTCGACCGTAGTAGTAGGGCGTGCCGAACAGGCTCCGGTAGATCAGGTAGGGTCCCACCCAGGTCCAGACGCTCCCTCCCCGGCCGTCTGAGGCCCAGTGACCGTATCTCGGATTCCCAACATAGGCCATCCCAGGCGGGGCAGCGTGGGCCAGTTTTTCATCCTCGAAGCTGCCGTACGGTTTCGCTTCGACATCCATGCTCAGGTTGTCGACGTTGGCGAGGAAGAGTGCCGCGCTAACCGCAACCAGGCCGGTCTCGGAGGTCTCCCCGTTCTCTACTACCAAGTACTTGTGGAAGTAGTTCACCTTGTCGTCCTCGACCCAGTATTCGGCAGCGTTGTCGTTGCGGTTGGACCAACTCTCTCGGGGGTCGATCCGTAGAGTGTCCCATCGCTTCGGGTCGATGTGCCGGTAGAGCTTGAGTCCACTTCCGAACCAACCCGCCTGCCACTGCCCTAGGCCCGCGGCTGTGTTGCTGGTGAGGTGGTTGTAGGTATCCAGATCCACCTGACGCAGACGATAGTCGTAGTGATGCACCGTCGGGAAGTCGCGCGAGTCATCCCAACTGTGCCGCCGGATGATCACGGCATACGCGGCCTGCATGTCGATCAGCGTCTTGGAGTAGCTCCGCGAAAGCTCAGCTAGCTTGGCGCTAACCTCTGCGCCGGACTCCTCAAATCTCGTGGCGTTCTCCGAGAGGATCTGATGGTTGTCGCCGATCAACGCGTAGTCGGCATCATCGGACCCAACTTTGCCCGACTCGCCGCGGATCGCTTCGTTTGCCGCCTCCGATTGCTTCACAAGTGCCGCCAGGGGCTGGAGCAGCTTGCCGATGTCGTCTTTGCGAGCCGGGAACTCGCGGGCAGTCTGGGCCGCGATCTTGCCTACAGCCTGGTTTTGGCCCTTCTGCTTTTGCAAATCTGCATTTGCGCCGCGGATCAGCGCAGGCGCTTGCTCGCGGCTCTGGGTGATGAAATCGCTTCTCTCCTTCCACCCCAGCGACATCCCGCGAGCGCTCGCGGTCAACGGCGAGATCTTCTTGAGATTTTCGTTGAGAACCTGCAGCTCTTTTTCATCGTCCCTCTCAAGGATCGGAGTGATGGTCGTCTGATAGAGAGTTTCCGCCGAGTCGAGGATCTTGCGAGCGTCCGCGAACTTCCGCGCCCAAGATTCTTTCTCGGCGTATCGCGCGAGGGCGCCGTATTGGGCCGACTTCTGGAACTGCTGGTACGCCTGCTCTTGCGCGTCCACCTCCTGCCTGGTCTGCTCGACTCGCTTGTGAATGGCCTCGGCGAGGCTAACGCTAACCTCCGGCAGACCACCGCATGCCGTCAGCAGAACGAGGAGAACGGCTGCCAGATGTCTGCTCATAGCTGATCTAGTCCGGCCCGGCGGGGCCGCAGAAACTAACCCACGATCTCAACAGGCTGCCGCACTTCTTGGGTCGAGGACGTGACCTGTCGCGCGCCCACAGTCTGGACTGCCGACGACTGCGTCCACACCACGGAGTCTTCTGACGGATAGGAATGAACCGTCTCGATCTCGGCGCCTGCTGGTCCAAGCCGCGCCCACAGCAGTGTCTCCGCCGGTTTCTCCGACCAGACTTCCGCAGGAAATTCAAAGGACAGCCCAATTTCGTCCGGCCGCGTCCGCGCTGCAGCAAGGCGGGCCCTGAGGTTTCCCAGCAGCGTTTCGGCTGCACTGCGGCGCAACAGTTCTCCGGTGAATTGATACACGACGTTGTCCAGTTCCAGATCCAGCGGTCCGCTTGCCGGCTTGTGCGACACGCAGCTCCCGGGCCATGTTTGCAGCGCGGCGTCCGAGCATACGAGCACCTCGCTCAGGCAACTGGCCCCCGCCCGAAAACGGATCATATGGCTGGCTCCAAGGATGTGCGCGTCGATTCGCGTCCCGTTTGCCAGCGCGCGGCCTTGGCACACTACGGTGAACAGAGCTGGATCTACGAGGTTGCTGAATAGACGAAGCCGCAGGTCGCCGGCCGACCTGTCTTTGTAAGCGACCTCAGGCACTCTTGCCGTCCTCGGCAACCAAGACTTCGATGGCACTTGGATCCAAGTATTCGCTCAAGGTCACGTTGTGCTCATAACCGTCATCTTCGTCGCCCCACTCCTCAATGCCGATAAACGCCTTGCTGCCCTCCTCGGCAAAAAGGTATTGGTGGAAGGGCACGCCCTGCTCGCCGTCATTGCGGTAGAAGGTCACGGCGGAGTCCTCATGGTAGCGGAAGACCCTTTCCCCGTGTCTCGCCACACCTTCTTCATCTTCGGAGATCTCCCACAGCTCTTCCTTGCCCTTCAATCCGACCTGGGCGAAGCTGAGTTTTTCCCGTGAGACGTACACGGAGACCTCGTCTTCCTTTTCCCATTCGGTGTACCGCGTCTCACCGTCGTGCAGGCAGTAGAGGACCAGCTCGGGCCAGCGATAGCCGCTTCGCTCATACACGTTGGTACTCTCGACGCGGTAGGACTTGCCTTCGAAGCGGATGTAGGCCCCATTCTTGACGTCTTCAATGGAGTATTTGTGGCGGTCGCCAAGCGGAATCGGCTCCGGCATTTGACGGATCGCCGCGAACTGCTCATCGTAGCGTTTGCGCCGAGCCGGATCAAGGAGGGTTGACATAGTAGTCGTCTATTCTGGAGAAAGCCTGCCGCACTCGGGACGGCAATAAGGCCTCAGCGCTACGATGCCGGCTGCTCCGGCGGCGCCTCTAATTCCGCCGGCGTCGCCCCGGGGAGTTGCGCCGGCGGCAGATCGCCTGCTGCTTGCAGCGCCTCGACCTTCGGCTCAAGCGCGGCCGACATCTTGTTCAACTCAGCAATACCCGCTCTTGCTTTCTCGGTTCCGACGGCGCGGATCTCCTCCATTTTGTCCATCGCCTCAATCAGACTGTTGTGGGCCTTCTTCACGCTTTCGAGAGCGATCACGGGGTTGTTCTGCATTTCGCCTATCTCGGTCGTCTGTCGACCGATCGCCACTGCGTTGGCTTCAAGCATAGCCGCCGTGCTCTCCTGGACACTCTTCACCGCGGTGGCGATCTGCTTCTGACTCGCCAGGGCCGCTTGGATGGCCAAACCGACGGTCAACAAGCTTTGCGTCACCATGACGGTGCGGTCGACCTGCTCGCAGAGCGTGTCGTTGTTCTGGATCGTCATGTCAATTGAAGCGAAAAACTGCAGATTGACCTGCTCCATGGTGCGCAGGTCCTGGACCCGCATAGCCACACGGTGCATCATCGCTTGCAGCTTTTGCCGCTCGGCCGGATCCGTCGCTTCCGGCAACTCGTCTTCAATCTTCTGCCACAGCAACTCTCCGATGTAGGCGCTCTCCTGCACGCCACGCTGCGCCTGTCTCACCTGTTCATAAAGCTGTTCAAGTTCAGCGTTGTCTTGCAGTAGCTTGTCCTTGCCATGACGCAGCCCGTTCATGATGTGGTCGATTTGGGTTTGGACGGACTCGTACTTGACCGCGATCCTCTTGAGGATCTTGCCCACGCCGGGTGCTTTGCCAATCCACTTTGCGATCCCGCTCGGCTGGCTGAGGACGTTGGGATTGATTTCGTCCATCGTGTGGCGCAGTGCGATCAGCGTCTTCGGGATCTCCGCACCTTCACCTTCGAGTTGGCCGAGCATCGTGCCGACCCGCGTTTTCAAAAGGCCGATCTCCTTGGAGGCCTTCTGCTGTTCGCGCACGCCGAGAGCGCTCAGCCGCCGCGCGACCTGCCGGTCGCCGGCGTTGTTGTGAACCTCGCCGGCGAGCTGCAGCGCCGTTTCCTGCAGCCGGTTCTCGTCTTCAGCCTCCAGCCCTTTGGGCTTCACCGGAGTCAGAACGGCGGGCGGTGGCGGAGTCGCCTCGGCCGGGGTTGTCGGTTGCGTCGGGTTGTCTGTACTCATGGTGGGTCGATCCTCCTGTGTCGGTCGCTAGGACTCTTGAACGAAACGCGCGCGCAAAAAAGCCGCCTTGGCCCTGAAGTCTCCCCTCTTGTCCCCCTGAACCAGGTCCGCAACGTTGTCGACTTCCGCTTCCACTCCGTTCAGACTCTTCAGTAGTTCTTGTTGGCGTTCGGCCCGATCGGCCTCGGACAAAGCCACGTAGGGGCGGACGACCTTGCTCAAATACTCCCTGGCCATCTGGTTGAGGGTCCAGGCCAACTCATGTCCAGGATAACGCTCATTGAGCTCAGGAAGCAGATCGCGCAGCTTGTCAATGATGGTCTCCACCCGAAGAAGCACGTCCGAAGCAAGCCCAGCCTCGCGGATGTCGACGTTGAGCGCGACAAGGCGATCGAGCAGGGACCTCAGCTCGTGGCACGGGTCGGTCTGAACCGGCACCTCTTTCACCTTGGTCTGCCCTTCGAGATACCGGTAGACCAAAATAGCAACGAGCGAGGCCACGACCGCGCTGACAGCGGCAACGACAATCAGCGGGAGCATCAGGTACACGCCCGCGCCGACGATAATTCCTGCGCCAATCGCCAACAGCCAGTGCTTGGAGTTCATCTTCGTCGGAGTCGTTGGGCGATCGCCAGATACCACGACGCCCCTTTCATGATTCCTTCGGGACATCGAGCGAACGTCACTGGATGAGCCCCTGCCCGAGGAACCATCGGTGCTCCCGGCACCAACCTCAGCCCTGCTTTCGTTTGGCGCATCTACCGCCTCGCCTCCAGGAGCGCCGGCATCCTTTCTTCTTCTGCTTGGAACACTCCAGCGATTCTTCGTCTCATTGCTTCTTCTTTCGTTTTCTGGCTCGGGCCGGTTGTTTGGTCGCTTCCGTGTTCTTCTGGAGCGTGTCTACGGCTTTCGTCAACCTGCTGACTTTGTCCTGAAGCTTCTTTAACTCTGTTTCACGCGCCCATTTAAGGTCCTCCGCCATTTCGGATATTTCACTCTGTGCCTGATCAACCTCTTTGAGTACCTTCTTTCTGAAACGCGCGCTTGATTGCTCGGTCTTGTCCAGGAGCTCAAGCACGGCCTTCTTGCGGTCTGATCGACTGAGCTCGCCCTTTTGGATGAGAACATTCGTGATCCTTTCAGCGCGCGCCTTCGTGACTTCAAACAAACCAATAGAAGCTAGCACCGTGTCTTTCAAAACCGACATCGACTGGTCTCCTCGAGCGACGGAATCTTGGAAACCCCATTCGCCTGTTCATGGCGGTCACGTGGCATCATCACGCTTTGTTGGTCTTTGTCTCAGTGGAAAGCAGACACTGGGGCGGAGCCTTCCCTCAGCCCGATTCCAGACAGCCTTAAGACTCGATCCCGCCTCTCTGTCAAGTACCTGTAGTATACCCGAGCCTCACGTCCCAGCTCACTGGCACACAAAACTCTGACACACACGGTTCGCGTGACCAGGACTCTCACTTCAGGCGTTCTTTGGAGTAACCCACTTTGACAGGGAAGAATGTTCGTGACCTTCCTTCTTTGGCTTTAGGCTTTGGGCCGCGGGCGGGCTTGCCATCGCCGCGCTCGTATTCTTTCTCCCAGAAAGCCTCGACGCGTGACTGGAGTAGATGATCGAGACGGCTACCGGCCCCTACGGGAACTTCTCGTTGATCCAGCTTGGCGACCTTGATGTGATGCCATCGTTCGTCGTCAAATCGATTCTCTATATCGTGTTCCTGGCCTACGTGGGAATGCTCCCGCGGCCAACAGCCTAGCGCCAACTCCCATTCCGGACACCTTACTGTGGTCGCGGTGAGGCGAAGGACAGGCTGGAATCTCTTCGTAGTGTCAGTCCGGGAGGCCCCTATGGTTTTGCGCAAGGCCGGAGTTCATTCTGTCCGTCTTCTCGTCGCAGTGGTTCTCGTGTTCGCCCATTCGCTTGGCTGCACGGGCCAGGCTGCTTCCCAGGAATCGCTCGAGAAGCAGTTTGAGGAATCTCTAACAGGCGCTGTGCTCGAAGGTTCGTTCACCGTCAACGGCCGTGAGTCTCAGACGCCGCGAACCGAACGCTATGAGATCAACAGTGTCACCAAATTGGCCGGTAGCCTTTGGACGATCAATGCACGCATTCAGTACGGCGGCCATCCGTAACCACTTGACCGCTTCTGCGGGGTCCTGCGGTACACCTTTGCCGGCACCGTACAGGCTGCTGAGGTAGTACTGGGCGTGAGCGTGACCCTGCTCGGCGGCCATCCTTACCCATTTGGCGGCTTCGGCGTCGTCCCGCGGAACGCCTCGGCCGTGGTCGTACATGACGGCGAGGTTGAACTGCGCCGAGGCGTCTCCCTGCTGGGCGGCCATCCTATACCGCTCAACGGCTTCGGCCACTCCCTGCTCGGCGGCCAACCGGTACCACTTGAGAGCTTCGGCGTAGTCCTGGGGGACGGCTAGGCCGTAGTTGTACCTCTGGCCGAGGCGGTTTTGGGCAGCGGCGTCCCCCTGCTCAGCTTTGATTCTTAGCGCCTCAATGACCGTCTGATCCACGGGAACCCCCACGGCAAAGACTGATAGCACAGCCGCCACAACCAGAGCGTTGGCTTTGGAGACCGCACCCCTAGCGCAAGCATAGCTCCGCTCCATGGTATGCAGCAGTTTCTTGGTGCAAGATATCCGAAATCTGACGGGTGCCTTGGTGTGGAAGGGTGGTCACAAAAAGCTCCGTTAGAGGAAGATGCGCCAATTCTACAGTCTTGCGCTTAGATGTCGCGAACAACCGATGTCATGAACGATGACATTTTTTCGCTTCCCCGTCCTTGAGCCGACTCGGTTTGGCGTTAGCCGGCCTCATGTTGGGGGATTCCTGAACGCCGCTGGTTGAGTGCGAAATCATTTCTCGGTAGCTATCGTCTGGCGCTTCAGCCGGCAGAAACGGAGCGCGAACCTGATATCCCGCCACCTTTCCTGCGAACGAGGGTTAACCCTTTTGTTTCGTTGGGCTTTAGTCCTACTCGTGGTCGCGTACCTCTTCGTGCACGAGGGCACGGCTCGGACGGCGATAGTGGCGTCTTAGCGGCTGCGGAGGAGCTTGGTCCCGTCAGGACCTGGGCATTCAACCTCGATGACGATGGATACCGCGTCGCCGGGCGTGACACCCCGTGGGATTTTCGCTCTGGTGAACAGCCAATTCGCAATCGCGCGAGGCAGCTCTTGGGAGGCTCCCACGGTCATCTTTCCGTGGCCACTGGTTCTCTAGGCGGGCTCGTGGCCCCCCTCCCGACTATTTCGATCGAAGATATAATCGAGTGCACCATCCCCTGCTACGAATCAGCATGGAGTGACTCAGCGATTGCCCACTTCCCCTGAGATGGCGGCGACGGTATCCGCCATTGTAGTGTCTACTGCCTTCCGCTAATGTCCATGTTAGTTCTTTAGTATCAGTACTCTACGTCCTTATCATGTCTTGTGTGTTCTATTGAAGTCTGCTAAGATCCAGGTTCTGTTTGTGGATTGTACCGTGGATTGATAAGCAGGTGGAGAGATGACGGCGCATAAGAGAGGGCGCTTGACGGCCCGGGGCGTCAGCGCCCTGAAAGAACCCAAACGTTATGGCGACGGAGGGCGTAGCGGGCTGTGGTTCCAGATCACCAAGGCCGGCAGCCGGAGTTGGGTGCTGCGGTTCATGCTCTATGGCCGAGCGCGGGAGATGGGCCTTGGGCCGTATCCCGAAGTAACACTCGCTGAGGCTCGCGAATTGGCGCTGGACGCGCGGCGGCTGTTGCGCCGGGGAATCGATCCCATCGACGCCCGCAAGCGCCGCAAGGCCGAGGACGTCGCCGTCGCCGGGGGAATCGTGTTTGCGGAGGCCGCCCGCCGCTACGTGGCCGATCATCGCGCCGAATGGCGCCACCCGAAGCACGCGGCGCAATGGGTTTCGACGCTTGAAAACTACGCCGTTCCCGTGCTGGGGGCACTGGACGTTGGCTCCATCACGCCCGCCAACGTAGTGGACGTACTGCGCCCGCTGTGGGGCGAAAAACAAGAAACTGCGAGCCGTCTACGGGGGCGTATTGAGCGGGTTCTTGATTGGTGTACCACGATGGATTATCGCTCGGGCGAAAACCCAGCCCGCTGGAAGGCGAACCTAGATCACTTGTTGCCGAAACGCTCGAAGGGCCGTTCGGTACGGCATCATCCAGCACTACCGTGGGGCGAGCTTCCCGTGTTTATGGAGCAGCTTCGCGAAGTGGGGGGCATGGGTGCGCGGGCACTGGAGTTCCTCATCTTCACCGCGGCACGATCGGGAGAAGTGCGTGGCGCGACGTGGGAAGAGATTGACATTGATGCCGCTACCTGGACGATTCCGGCAGAGAGGATGAAGGGCGGCCGAGAACATCGCGTACCGCTATCTGACGCCGCCCTGGCGCTACTGGGGGCACTGACACGGCTGGAGGGCTCGCCCTGGGTGTTCTTCGCGCCGCGTGGCGGGCGGTTGTATGACATGACGGTTTCGGCAGTGTGCCGCCGGATGAACGTTGAGGCGGTTCCGCACGGCTTCCGCTCGACATTTAGGGACTGGTGCGCGGAAACGACGAACTACCCGCGCGAAGTCTGCGAGCAGGCGCTCGCGCATGTCAACGCGGACAAAGTGGAAGCGGCTTACCGACGCAGTGACCTATTCGAACGGCGGCGCGAACTGATGGAAGAGTGGGCCGCGTTCAGCAAGGGGGCGGCGAATGTCTGAGGAAACCAAGCAAGCCAAGGCCGCCCCGGGCCACGCTAGACTCCGCGAATTGAAGTTCCGTCTCCTGAAAAATCTCGGTGTGGGGCTCATTGGCCGTGAAGAACTGCAATCACGCGAAGGACTGAATCCGGGTGTACTGGCGACGATCCGATACGGCTCTGAGCTACTTCGCATCAACAATATCCATTGGGATGATGATGTTCAGTGGGAGAAGCTCGAAGAGCGCATCAAGGTAAATTTAGACAAGGACACGCGGACGGCCCTGGGGATAGCGTTGAGCGAGTTGATAGTGAATGTCTCACTTCAGAATTGGATTCACTCTGCCGACGTGAAAGCCGTGAACAAAGATCTCGAACGAATAACCAAGAGTGCTTCCACCTTAGTAGACATTGTCACCAAGCAACCGGACTTCGCGGCCCGAATAGCCGTTGCACCTGTTCTGGACACTCACACCGTCAACGCGGACAAGGTCGAGGCGGCCGACCGCCGGAGCGACCTATCCGAGAAGTTTGTGACGACACTGCGGCAGATCGCGCAGAAGGCAGAGGAGCAACGGCTAGCGCGGAAGCCCGGACACCCTAAGGGTTTTGCCGAGGAGCGATTCAAGGACGAAGTTCTGAGGATCTGGGGCGAAGTTGAAGGCGCTAGGACGCGGGGAGCTTACTTCGATCTCCGAAAAGACGAGATGCGCGGCGAGGCCGTAGATATCGTGAATGCGCTGTGCGATGCAGGCGACATAGAGTGGGCAACTCGAAACTCGATTATTGAGCGGCTCCGCCCTCGAAGAAACCGCACCGAAACGTAAGTGTCGAAACCTCACCAAATCTGACTAATTGTTCCACTTACCCGTCGAGGCGTCTCATTCGTCTTGAACGGTATGGAACACGGCATACATCGCCCAACAAGTTCGGATCGTTTACTCCGGCGACCTGAAGTCGAGAATCGCACCGGCTTCCGGCGGGCCTACCTCTACGAATTGATGCGGAAGGGCCAGTTCCCCGCACCCGTGAGGATCGGCGACCGTGCCGTAGCGTGGCGCGAGTCCGACATTGCCGAGTGGATCAATTCGCGTCCCCTGGCGAGGGAGGGGAAGTGAACGTTCCCGACCTCATCGACCGTGCGGACATCGCGGGAGTTTGGAAGGGACTCGGCGGAGAGTACGTCGA
>Ga0315339_1001625_pt1 | contig 19209 bp, 20 predicted proteins | sample ASW17metaG_FD_204514 | JGI IMG/M metagenome (GOLD analysis project Ga0315339, IMG submission 204514) | Ammonia-oxidizing marine archaeal communities from Pacific Ocean, United States - ASW #17 | ecosystem: Environmental > Aquatic > Marine > Oceanic | place: USA: California | collected 2016-12-05
CTTGGGCGATCGCCAGGCGGCGCTGGTCGAATGCCGCAAGGCGAATCTGAAACTCGAAGACTACGCGCAAAAGGCCGAATACAAACTCAGCTATAAGAACGACGCCTTCCTGCAGTATATGACCGGGTTGTTCTACGAGGCCGAAGGCGAGTGGAACGACGCGTATATCTCGTATAAAGACGCTTTAAAGGGCTATCGCGCTTACAACGAGGTCTTTGGCCTACAAGTGCCGCGCATGCTACTGGTCGATCTGGCGCGCTTGGCCAGTCGCCTGGGCTATGACGATGAGGTAGCCGAATTTGTCGAGCGCTATCGGCTGCGTCCCGATGAACTTAAACCCGCGCCCGGCGGCGAGATTGTGGTATTTGTCGAGAGCGGTTTCGTGCCGCGCAAACGCCAGGTCGAATATAGAGTCCCGATTATGGAAGGCGAGCAGAAGGTGGCGTTGTGGACGGTTTCGGAACGCGCGGTGCACCGCTACCACCATCCGCGCGTATATCACCGGGGACGCATCGATTATTGGCTAAAGGTCGCGTTGCCCGAATACCGCGAAGTAAATTCGCAAGTAGCCGGCGTGCGGTTACGTGCGGGCGAAGAAAGCGCGATAGCGACCGAGGTCGAAGATTTAGACGCGATCGCCCAGCGGACCTTCGCGCAGAAATTCGATACGATCATGTTGCGCACTGTCGCGCGCAATTTGGCCAAGTATCTGGCGTCAAAGAGCATCGAAAAGGCTTTTGAAAGCGATGACTACGACAAAGACAAAAACAAATGGGCGAAAGAGGGTTTGGGTGAAGTTTTAGGGGGGTTGGTCAATCTGTTTGGCGCGGTGACCGAAACGGCCGATACGCGCAGTTGGCTTTTGCTTCCGCGCTCGATTCGTATCGCGCGCTTGCCGGTGACCGGGGGTATGGCCGCGCCGACGTTGGAGTTTATCGACGACCGCGGTCAGGTCGTCTTCGTGGAACCGTTGCCGGAGGTGCAGGTTGGGGCCGGGCAGAAGGTCTTTTTGAATTTTCGGACATTTCGCTAAGGAGCATAAAGCCATGTACGCTAAACTATGCACAATAGCCCTGTCGTTGGCGTTCGCTTTGCCGCTGATGGCACAACGCAGCGCGTCGGCCACGGGCAAAGCGGTTGATCCGCTGGCCAAGGGCGAGATCTTCAATATCGTCGATTGGGACGGCGGCCAGCTGCCCCAGCGCTACGAGCGTTCGGACCAGTTGCCGATGAGCCTGGAGGATGTCGGCAAATTGAGCGCGAGCAAGTTCAGCAGCGGCGCGATCACCAAGATGCTCGAAGAGCGGCGCTGTGCCTGCAATGCCTCGGTCGATGCACTGGTGGCGCTGAAAGAAGCCGGCGTTGCCGAAGAGGTGATACAGGCCGTGTCGCTGCATTCGCTGCCGCCAAACCGCTCGTTCGGGTTGATGATCTCGCTAGATTTTGAGGGCTTGGGCGGCGCGGCGGCCGTGTCGAACGAGGCGCGCAAAGGTTATCTCTATCTGATCGTCCCCGACGGCGACAAGGAGCGCGTCTTTATCGGCAATCTACAAGCGATTCTCGCCGGCCGTTGGCAGCGCGACGCGCTGGTGGACCAGACCGATTTGCTGTTGCCGAAGAAGGTGCGGCGCGTCACTTTCGCCGCCGAGGTACCGCTCAAGACCTATGGCCCGAAGAAGGTCCTGGTCTTTACCTCGACTAAGCCGGACATTTACACCTCGGCCGTTATTCCCGAGAAAGATCGGGCGGGGGTGCAGGAATTTGACTTCGACTATCCGTCTTCCTCGCTGGAGCGCATCTGCAATTTGCAGGTGCTGTATAGGCAAGACGCGATGTTGGCCAACCGCTGGCATTTAGAGCGCACGCATTTTCAGTGCGAATGGGATTGAAAGGAGTGTATGCAATGAGACGCTATGTTTTCGCGACCGTCGCCCTGACGATGACCTTGGGGTTCGCGGCCTGCGGTGGCCCGAGGGCCTTTACACAAGGCCAGTACGGGGATCCGGAAGAGATCTCGATGCTCGACGACAAGTGGAACCAGAACGATATGCAGCTGATCGCCAAAAAGATGATCGGCTCGATGGAGACTTGGGTCGCCACCCAGGGAGTGGACCAGAAGCCGGTGGTTATCCCGGAGATGCCGCGCAACCGCACCACCGAGCATATCGATATGACGGCGCTCTACGACCACGTCAAGACCGCATTGATCCAGAGCGGGGAGTTCAGCTTTTTGGACAAAGCGGCCCGTCAGGAGGTCGCCGAGGAATACGAATACCAGGGCTCCGGATATGTCGACCCCGATGAGGCCAAGGGGCCGGGCAAGCAAAAGGCGGCCGAATATTTCTTGGGCGGGACCATCACTTCGACCGTGCAGCAGGTGGGCAAGAGCAAGGTCATCTACTACAAGGCGACCTTCGAGCTGACTGATATCTCGACCACCGAAATCGTCTGGATCGATCACAAGGAAATCACCAAGCACTTCAAGAAGAAGAGCATCGGGTTCTGAGAAAGGGCGCCTTATGAAAGTTATTGTAATCATCGCGACGCTGGTGTTGGCTACCGGCGCGTTTGCGGATCCCGAGCCCGGTCGGACGGACGGCTCCGAGGGCAGCGAATACGGCAAGGGCGGCTATTGGAAAAATGCGCAATACGGTCGTTTTTACGTCGAAGGTTTTATGGGTTCGGCGACGGTGGACTTCGAGGTTTCGCGAACCGATATTCTTGCCGGGCTCAATGCCGGTTATATTATTGAGGACTGGCTGGGTTTTCAACTGGGCTACGGCCATATCTCCGACCAGGATGTTAACCTCTATTCGGGTGGGATCCGCTCGGCGTATAATCGCGAGCCGTTTAATTATTATTTCTCGCTTGACGCCGAGCTCTACTCGCCGAGCGCGGGCGAAGACCGCTTCGGCATCGTGCCCGGGGTTGGCGCCGAAGTGATTTTGCACAAGCACTTGCGGGTGGGCTTGCGCTTTCAGCGCGATTTTATATTCGCCGACGAGACGATCAAGATCAATAAGTTTACGGCGAAGGTGCAGGTGGATTTTTAGCGCGAGATAAAAAGCACTAAAACAGAAAGGGCCTGCTTTCGCGAGAGAAGCAGGCCCTTTCTGTGTATTCGAATGGTTCTTATCCGTTAATGATTGATCGTTTATCCGCTAGCGCTTCTATTCGGAGAGTCCTTACACGCCGACCATCTCTGCAAAATAGCGATGCACGCCCAGGTCATCGGTCAATTCAGGATGAAACGACGCCACCAGCACCTTCCCTTGCCGTGCCATCACCACATCGCCCCGGCATTCGGCCAATGCTTCAACCCCTTCACCTAGCCGTGCAATACGCGGAGCACGGATAAACATCATCGGCATCGCCCGCGTCTGGCCATCGGGGCGAAACGCCCCTGTGCCTTCGAAGCTGTCGATCTGACGACCGTAGCCATTGCGCTCGACATCTATGTCGATGAGGTCGAGGGATTTTTGTGGCGGGTTGGCAACGCTTTTTGCGACGAGGATCATGCCGGCGCAGGTGCCGAAGACGGGTTTTTTCGCGGCGAAGTCTGTAAGTGGCTGCCACCAGTCCCAGGCGTCCATTAGTTTGATCAGTGTGGTGGACTCGCCGCCGGGGAAGATCAGGCCGTCGATTTCAGCCAATTGCTCGGTTTTTTTGATCACGCGATTAGGGGTGTTGAGTGCGTCGAGCATCTTGCCATGGGCCGCGTAGTCGCCCTGCAGGCCGAGAATTCCGATCATCGTTTGCAGTCCCATATATAGTATTGCCCCGTCCCTTAAGATCAGAGACGGGGCAATGCTGTGTTTGTTATGATTCGTTGTTTACCAGCCCCGCGTCTGCAGCTTGTCTTTCTCGTCGAGGGTGTCGATGTTGATGCCGACCATGGCCTCGCCCAGATTCTCCGAGACGCGGATCAAGACGTCCGGGTCTTCGTAGTGGGTGGTGGCTTCGACGATGGCCTTGGCGCGGATAGCCGGGTCGCCCGACTTGAAGATACCCGAGCCGACGAAGACCGCCTCAGCTCCCAGTTGCATCATTAGCGAGGCATCGGCGGGGGTGGCGACACCGCCGGCGGCGAAGTTAGGTACCGGCAACTTGCCGTTTTGTGCTACCCATTGGACTAGCTCATAAGGTGCGCCGAGATCCTTGGCGGCCGCCATCAGTTGCTCGGGACGCAGGGTGGTCAGGCGGCGCATCTCGTCGGTGACCGTGCGCATATGGCGCACTGCCTCTACGATATTGCCGGAACCGGCCTCGCCCTTGGTGCGGATCATCGCTGCGCCCTCGCCGATACGGCGCAGGGCTTCGCCGAGATTGCGGCAACCGCAGACGAAGGGCACTTCGAAGGCTAATTTGTCGATGTGGTAGTGCTCGTCGGCCGGGGTCAGGACCTCGCTCTCGTCGACATAGTCGACGCCTAAGGCCTGCAGCATCTGCGCTTCGGCGAAATGGCCGATGCGGACCTTGGCCATCACGGGGATGGAGGTGACCTCCATGATCTCGCGCAGCTTTTCGATGCTCGACATGCGCGAGACGCCGCCCTCAGCGCGGATATCGGCGGGCACGCGCTCCAGCGCCATAACGGAAGTGGCGCCGGCGTCTTCGGCAATTTTGGCTTGCTCGGCGGTGACGACGTCCATGATGACGCCGCCCTTGAGCATTTCGGCTAGGCCGGTCTTGAGTCGTAAGGTGCCGGTCTGGCCATTGGTATTGTTATCGCTCATGGCAATTCTCCTTTTACAGTCTCCTAGAACATATTGTTTATGCTGCATCCGCGCAAAGGACAAACCCGACTTTTCATCTGGGACAAAATCAGGTGCCGCGCACACTTTTCCAATAGGTGCGGCAGAGGTCGCCAGCGATTAGGGGCAGGGCGGTGAGCGTGGTGATGATGCCGAGGGCGGTGCCCGCGGTGAGTACGGCCAATGGCGGTCCGGGCAGCAGGGGCCGGGCGAGCCAGAGCACGGCTAGAACGCAGGCGACGAGCAATACCGGGCGGGCGAGCGCGGCGAGGTAGGTGGCCGAGGACAGGCCGATCAGGCGATTGGCCAGGTATTGTGAAAGCAGCAGGAAGAGCAGCGACGCGGCGGCGATCACTTGCGCGACGCCTTCGACGCCGCGCGGCAGACCGTAGAAGTACATCGCGGGGATCAGCACCGCCATGCTGAAGAGCGACCAGTAGAAGGACCAGCTGGCTTTGCCCTTGGCCATAAACATCGAACCGACCATGGTGCCGATTACTTTCAACAGTGTCGCGACAGCCAAAAAGCGCAGTACCGGCAGTATCGGGGCTTTATCGAGCAGGGCGGCGATCTCCGGCGCGAAGACGAAGATCCCCGCGAGCGCGGGCCCCATAGCCAGGATCAGGCCTTGCACGGAACGCAGGTAGCCGCTGCGCAATTGTTCGTCGTTGTCCTGAATGCTGGAGAAGGAGGGGAAGGAGACGCGTTGGATGGTGGTGGCCAGACGAGTCAGGGGCTGCAAGGTTAGGCGTTCGGCGAGGCTATAGTAGGCCTGCGCCGCGGCGCCGAGCGGGCCGAAGATGAAGAGATAGGCGATCTTGGTGTTGGCGTAGGCGACCGCGCGCGAACCGGTGAAATTGAGGGCGAAGGAAAGCAGTTGGCGCAGGGCCGAAGGTTGGAAATGGGCGCGGGGTCGCCAGCGGGCCGAAAAGGCCAAGCTGCACAGCAGACCGGCTTCGCGGCAGACTGAGGCGAAGACCGGGACAAGCACGCCGAGGTCGGAGCGTAGGAGAAATAGTAGACTGACCGATAGACCGAAGGTGAGGACCGATACCAGCTCGGAGAGGGCGATGGCGGAGAAGTCGAGATCGCGTTGCAGGCGGGCGCGGAACAGGCCGGATACGGAGGCGAAGGGGATCAGCAGGCAGAAGATATGCAGGACGCGAGCGAAGGTTTCGGGATCTTCGCCGCCGAGCAGGGCGGCCAATATGGGTGTTGCGGTGAAGATGCAGCCGGTGATCAGCAAGCCCCAGACCAGATTTGTCCAGAAGGCGGTGTCGAAGTGCGCGTCGTTGGCGTCTTTCAACTGCACCAGGGCCGCGCTCAAGCCTAGGTCGCCGATCATCGCCAGAAACATCACGATAGTCAGCACCCATTCGAAGTGGCCGAGCTTATCTATTGGGAGTAGCCAGTAGAGCGCCAGCATAGTGCAGAGCTGGATCGCGGAGGCGCTGCCATTCCATAGAAAGCCACGCAGGGCGCGGGTGGCCAGGGAAAGCGTTGGGCTCAATAGAGGAGCGTGCGGATGTAGTCGAGATTGTGGCGACTATTGGCCTCTTGCTCGCTGAGGCCGGCGATGGTGGGCCGGCCTTCGGGGCGTTGCTTGAGGTGGGTTTCGATGACGATATATCCTTTGTAGCTGTCGGCATTGAGTGCGGACAGTTGTCCCGGCCAGTCGATGGCCCCGTCGTCGATCAACGCCCACTGTTTGTCTTTGCAGTTTTTCAAATGCACGTGCGTGACGAGGTCCTTGAGATCGGTGTATTCGTCCGGATAAGGGCAAGGCGCGCCGGCCATCGCCGAGTTGCCCGGATCCCATAAGAGCGAAAGATGCGGCGAGGCGACGCGGCGGATTAATGCGGCGGCTTCGACGCCGGTAGCGCCCCAGCAGACGGCTTCGTTTTCGAGGATCAGCCGACAGCCGTACTGGGCGGTTTTTTCTGCCATTTCGCCCAGGCGCTCGGCGACGGCGGCTGGCGGCTCGCTCTCGTCGTCATTGCGGCGAAAGGCGAAGGCGGAGACCTGGTCGGTGCCTAGACGCAAGGCCCACTCGCAGGCGCGCGGTAGGAGCTCGGCGAGTCCGGGTTCGACGGAGGGGTCGTCGACCGGGCATTTGCATAGGCCCGGCGAGACGCCGGAGACCTGTAGGCCGGCATTTATGACCAGCTGGTGGAATGTGTGCAACTCGTCGTCCGAGACTCTCGGAAAGCGGCCCCCGGTTAGTCCGCGCAGTTCGACATAAGGCACTTGCCACTCGGCGGCTAATGTTATGGCGCGTGCGGGGTCGGGGCTTATTTCATCGGTAAAAATCGAAACCTTCATATGAGATTTACCCGCGCCGTGGCGATGCGCCCGGTTTTGCCGAAGACATTGACGGCCTGCGCGTCGAGCTGGTTTTCGCTCGCGGTGAGCGACCAGACAAAACGCGCTTCGCGCTCGTCACGCCACTGGCCGCCGTTTTCGCGGACGAGGAAATGCGAGAAATTGGGCGCGGTGTGTTCGAGGTCGACTTGCAGACTTTGCCCGTCTTCGGCGGCTTGCAGGTAGATACGCGTTTGGTTGACCGACCAATAAAAATCACCGGGTCGCGAGGTCTGCAGCGAATACTCGGCGTATTTTGGGTCGATACCGTCGGACCACCACAAATAGCCGTCCCAATGGTACTGTCCGTTGCCGTGGCGCAGTTCGGCCGGCTCCGCAAAGATTAGATGCGTGTTGCGCAGTGGGATGCCGAAGCGGCAGAAGACGTCGATATACTGCGTCATTGGTTCGGTTTTGTTTTGCGGCAGCTTTTTGGCCATAATCTTCTTGCGCCTTTTACTGGCGGCGGCGTAGTGCAATTCGAGCGCGTTGATCGGCAGGTCGTCGATTTCGTAAGTGGCGTCGAATTCGGTGTTTGGGCCGGCGTCTTCGAGGATCCACTTTTGCAAGTCCTCCGACCAGACCTCAGCCAAACAGTGATGGTCGACGACGATCGAACGGGCGACCCAGCCCAGCGCCGAGGCGCAGCCGGCGAAGACTGCGCCGTAGTGCGTGCACATACCGTAGCCCCAATTGCCCTTGGTGGTGTCGAGGATGTCGAGGGGGCTCCAAGTTGGGCAATGCGGGTATTTGCCGGATTGCCAGCCGAGCCATTGGCTGTGGATCCAGTCGCGCAAGAGGGCGAGTTGTTCGAGCTCGGTCTGGCCCTTGGCGATGACTTCTTCGAGGCGATATTGTTTGATCAGACGCTCTCGGTGCGGGTGCGGACCCATGTAAGCGAAGTTGTAGGAACTGTAGACCAATTCGGGATGGTCGAGGTCGACGAGTTCGAAGGGGGCGAGGCTCTTGGCGTCTTCTTTGATATCGGCTTCTATGGTGACGCTTTTCAGCGTCGGCGTTTTGTCAGCGGAGTTCGTCTCTAAGGTGGCGCGCCATTGCGCGAAGCGCCCGGGCCATTCCAACACGGTGGATTTCACCCAGCTGGTCCAGGTGCGCGGGTCGAAAGAGGGCGTCGAGCCCGAGCGCAGTTCGAAGTAGATGCGGGTGCCTTTGGGTTTGAGCGCGCGGGTTTTGAGTTGCAGGCGACGGATCCCGAGACGCGGGGCGATGCGGCCCTCGCCCTTCTCGTCGGCCAGATCGATCACCGGCGAACAGAGCGTGCCGCGCGACGGGTGGCCCTTGAGGCGCAGCCGCACCAGGTATTCGCCGTTGATGGCGCGCGCTTCGCCCAACGCGCCTTTGTGCCAGGTTTTTCCACCGTCGTAGCTACGAGACGAATGGCTCTCGGGCTGGTCGGCGAGGCCGCCGGGGAAAGGGTCGATATGCAGCACGCCATTGTGCGAGAAGACGAATTCGTTGGGTCCTTCTTTGAGGTATTTGGCGGCGATCTTTTTGCGGTCCCAACCGCCGGTGAGCATGCGCTCGCGATTTTGTCGGTGGGTCAGCACGTGGCCGTTGACCTGTAACCGCATGGTTTTGTCTTCGGTAGAGCGGTCGGCGTTGACGTAGAAGAGCAGCTCGGCGCCCTTGAGCTTGGCCGAGGGGATGTCGAACTCGACTTTCGCGGCCGCTGAGGGGGATAGCTCTTCGTGGATATCGCCGTCGACACCCATTTCATTGGTGAGGAAATGCGTGGGGGCGAGGCGGGCGGAGGCGGTGGTCTGCGCGTCGATGAAGCGATCGCGCAGGTGGCCGCGGAAGTCGGTGGTGGCGATGCGTTTCATGGGGGGTGCTCCTAAGGACGGCGCTGTGTTGGGCTGGGAGAATTTATGGAATCGGGGAGAGGGAGGCAAATAGTTGGGAGGGGGATGAGAGTGATATTTCCTGTGACTGACCCCTCGACTTTCTCCCGTCTTGGGAAGGTAATAGAGTGGTGTTCCATTTGGCAGTTGGACCCTGCACCGGCTTAGAAGAGTTCGCTTAAAGGGAAATTGAGTTTAGTCTACGAGCCCTTCGACATATTCACGCGCGGCGATGGCGGCGGGTAAGGGTTCGGCCCAGTCGACTTCTTCCAGTTCGATGACGAGCAGGCCGTCGTAGTGGCTGTCTTTGAGTAGGGTGATGAGTTCGGCGAAGGGTAGGTCGCCAGTGCCGAAGGGCACGGGTTTGTCTCCTTTTTGGTCGCGGAGGTGGATGTGGCCGATGCGGTCGGCCAAGGCTTCGGCGAAGGGCATGATGGGTTCGTCGGCGGTGAGCAGGTGCCCGGTGTCGAGCAGCACGCGGGCGCGGGTGGACAGCTCGGGCATGACGGCTTGGTAGTCGGCTAGGGTCTGTAGGCGGTTGTCTTTTTGGTTGCCGAGGTTGAGGGAGATATCGGGGATTTTTTTGAGCAGAGTGTTGACGCCTTCGATAAGGTCGGCGAGTGCCTCGTCGGTGCGTTCACCGCCCTTGGTGTTCATGATGCTGAGGCCGAGGGCGCGGCCCAGATGGATATCCCATTCGAGCTGGCGCAGGTTGTAGGCGAGGTTGTGCTCATCGGAGTCGGCTTTACGGCCTGTGAGGTTGCGGATATTGAGGCTCGTTAGCGCGAGGGCGTGGTCGGCGAAGGCGTCGCGGACCATCGGTACGGACCAATCGTCCTGCACCGGAGTGGACTTGGTGTGGGCGCGGAAGAGTTCGAGGCGGGAGAAGCCGGCCGCCTTGGTCAGGTCGATTACATCGGGCAGCAGCAGGTCGGGGCAGAGGGTCGGGCTGAAGACGAGTTGCATTAGTTTAAGCCCTCCCAGGTCGCCCATTGATCGTGGTTGGTCTCGAAGCGGATGTCGTTGCTGTCTTTGCGCGAGAAGCGGCCGATCAGGGCCATGCGGATATTGCGGTTGACGTTTTTGGAGCCAGAGTGGAAGAGCTGGCCGTGCCAGAAGATGGCGTCGCCGGCTTTGCCGACGAATTGCTGGCCTTCGGGGAATTTGCCTTGCGGGTACAGGTCGCTGGAGACCCCGCCCTGCACCGAGAGCAGCGAATGTGTCTTGAAATATTCGTGCGCGACACAGTGACTGCCGGGCCAATAGGTAAAACACCCGCCTTTGGCGTCGATGTCTTCGACATAGATGGTGACATTCATGGTCATATAGCCGACAGTGCCTTCGGCGACCCCATTGGTGGGCGTGTAATAACCGTCGAGGTGACCGCGGGCGGGCAGGGACCAGTTTTTGTCCTTCGACGGATAGACGAACGCGGGGCCGGCGTTAACGGGGTTAAGCAGGTCTTTGCCGACCATTTCCTCCATCATCGCGAAAAGCGGCGATTCGTGCACGGTGGCTCGGATGGCGGGGTCGTTGGCGGAAGCTGGGCTGCGGGGTCCGGCCTCAACCCAAGTTTCGGGATCGTTGCGATTGGCTTCTATGCCGGCCCAGAGGGTGTCTTGTGCGGCTTGTATTTGCTCGGGAGCGAGAGCATTGCGGATGATGAGGCAGCCGTTTTCTTTAAAGTCGTTTTTTTGCTCTGGGGTGAGATGGGGCATAGGTGAGATGGCCTCCGCTGTGGTTAAGTGGTGAGGCAAATATAGAACGGGGGGAATGGGGTGTCCATCGGTTCGTTACGAGGGTAGATAGTGATTAAAAAGGTATCGGTGTGGATTTTCGCTCCCGGGCCGAGGGCGACGGCTCGCGCGATAGCCGCTGGGTGCCGCAGGCGGAATCTGTCGGCGCTTTTTGCCGAAGATCCTGAGCGCTTCTACGCGATCATGGAGGTGGTGTTGTGGACGAATATGGAGTCCACCGTTCGATTACTTTCTGATTGTGTGCAGTAAGGTCGCTTTAGGGACGGGAAAAGTTGCCTAGGCTCGGAAAAAAATCGGGCTGGGCGGTTTTCCCCGCCGCGAAGATCTCCAGAGAGGGCCCGATTCCTTCACCGACGCTGGCCAGCAGGTCCGTGGCGACCTCTATCCGCGCACAAGGCTGACGGCGCCGATAGAGGTATTTTCCCTAAGCTCGGTGATGCGGCCGTGGGTGACGGTTGTCTTGGAGGTGACCAGTAATTCGTGGAAGAGGGCGTGCGTGCTGGCCTCTTCCCTATTGAAGTGGTTGAGCGTTGCGTTGATCGAGGCGGCCTGGCAAAGACCGACGAAGAAGGGGAAAACCAGGCGGTCTTCAAGGTCCACAAGTATAATGGCCAGTTCCTCCTCGGACTGCCCGATGCCGAGTACGCGCATCTCGAAGAAGCCATCGCTTTGCGCAAGGCGCGCGCGGGGCAAATGCAGTGGTCCTTCGGTACGTGGGGCGGTTGCCACGGCGATTTTTCTGGCGGGTGTGGTATTGGCATAGGCCGCCGTCAGCGTGGGCGTAGCCAAGAGAGGGACGCCGGCCCACTGATGGATGGCGAGCCCGTCGCCGCTGAATTGGAGTCGATCAGCGCGAGGGATACGGCCCCGAGATCGGGCGCGCATCTTTTTTGCTATCGCTGCAGGCTAGCAGCAGTATCACGGTGCAGGGTATAAGTAGACTGAGCATCGGGATAGGATACTAATAAAAACCTCACCCAACCAACGGGTCGTATTTTTTTCGCGATTCGACATGGACAATGCTTTATATTGTGCAATTATTATTGGGCGTTTTTTGTGGTGGGAAACCATTAGCGGAAAAATGAGTTATATAATGTGAACCTCAAGCAGGAGAAATTGTGGGCATGATGCGGACGAAAGAAGAACTCACCCAGGCGATCAGGACGCAGTTCGTCAATGTGCGGGAGCGCGGCCGAATTTTGGCTCAGGCGCTCAAGGTCCGGGCGGATATCGCCGCGACTCGCCGTCGGCTGCGGTCGACCTTTGCCGACTTGGGCGAAACCGTTTACACCAAGCTCACCGCGGGTGAGGCGGTGGACCTGGCGGAGAACCTAAGTGAATTCAAACTGCGGATCGAAGGACTCAAAGCTGAGTTGCGCCAGCGCGAAGAGGCGTTGAAGGTGATTATTGACGGACATGCGGAGGAAGAGGAAGCAGCGGAATAAAGGCTGGATTGAGGCAAGATTGATGGGGCGCAAACCGAAGGTTATGCGCCTTTTTTTTACTTGCTCCGCTTAGCGCTGCGGGGCATTGGCGATAATAGTGCGGAGTTGCGCGGGCTCGATCGGTTTGTCGATAAAGCCGTTTCGGTTTCGAGCACGGTGCAGGCGATCGAATTCGTATTCCATCTTGCCAGAGAGGGTCGCCGCTCGATTCGCGCCGCAACTCACCGCCGACTATGATGTGGATATTCGCCGGCTGGTTGTTGAATGGTGCAGAGGCCTTACCCGGTTTGCAGAATGCGGTGCTCGGCCATGCTGAGCATATAGTGAATCTGGTTCGGCGATAATCCCTTGAAGAGGGGCAATTTGCCGACAACATGAAACAGCATATCACTGGGAGAGCGGTTTTCCTGGATGTTACCCCCTGCTAATGCATTACTTAGGGCGATGTTGAGATGTTAAAATACAAAAAGACATCATGGAAGTACAACAAAATATTGATCCCAGTAATTCGCGCATTTTTTCGAGGATCCCGTTGACGTTGAGCTCTTTCCAGTCGACGACGATGCCGGTGAAGGGCAAGACTTTGATTTCGGGGTAGATAAAACGCATCAGAGCCAAGAATCTCTCAGTTCATCACGGGCATGGTCATATCGAGCAGTACCAAGTCGATCTGATCGTAATTGTTCATAAAGACTTCAACGGCTTCATCCCCATCGGCCGCGTCCATTATGGTATATCCGGCGTCCTCCAATTCGAGGCGGGCGGCGTGGCTGACGAGCAGTTCGTCTTCGGCGATCATAATGGTGCGAAAAGAGGTGGATATCGGGGCAGTTGACCCTCCCTGTTATCGATTGGAATATAGCCTCTTAAGAGGCCCTTTAAAATCGGAGATTCACGGCGAAATGTACAAAAAAATGGCGCTCCCACGGAGAATTGAACTCCGGTTACAGGGTTGAAAACCCTGGGTCCTAACCTCTAGACGATGGGAGCACACAACATCGCGAATTTAATCTCGATGTAGGAAGAAATATAGGAGTCGCCCTGAATATTGGCAAGCCCTGGACTGCGCACAATAAAATTGATGTTGGGGGTGTATTTTAACGCTTGGCCTGCTTGTGGGAGAATGAATCCTGTCGCTGATATTCGGTCTGTTGAGCGTAGTTAAGTAGTTGTCCAACAGTCGGTGGTGTGGCACTAGTACTTTCGTTTGCCGACGTCAAATAAATGCTTCAAGATCGGGTGTCTGGCGGTGGAAGTCGGTGGCCTGTTCGAAGGCACGGGCCAGGCGCAGGAGGCGCGCCTCGTCGTGCGGGTGGCCGATCAGTTGCAGGCCGATCGGCAGCCCGTCGTGAGTAAAGCCGCAGGGCAGCGAGACGGCGCACAGGTCGAGGGCGTTGACGGCGATGGTATTGCGCAGACAGAGGGCGTTGATGTGGAAGTAGACGCCATCCCTGTCGATCTCTTCTAACACTGGTGCGGCAAAGGGGGTGGTCGGGGTAATGAGAAAGTCGACGTTTTCGAGCGCGGCGAGTGCTTTGCGGCGCAGCGCAGTGCGGCTGTCGATCTGCTGCAAGAAGTCGGAAGCCAAAGTCTCGCGTCCGTCGAGCATGCGTTCGGAGACGATGGGGTCAAAACGGTCGAAGCGGTTTTCGAGGTTTTCGCGGTGGTAGCGATAAGCTTCGACGGCTGTGGTATTCGCGCCGCCGCGCCAGGCGACTAGGTCGTCGAGTACTTCCAGGGATATTTCGTCGACGTGTACGTTGAGCCCGGCGAAAACTTGGGCCGAGGCCCGCACCGCCGCTTCGACCTCGGCATCGACGTCGACCCAGAAATATTCGCGCGGAAAACAAAGCCGCATACCGGCGACCTCGCCTTCTAATTCATCCATAATCGAATGACAGACTTGGCCGTAGGTTTCTGGCGCCGCCGGATCGGGCCCGACCACCGCTTGGTACAACAAGGCGCAGTCTTCGGCCGTGCGGCACAGAGGGCCGATGCTGTCGAGGGTCGGATCGAGCGGTAGTACCCCGGTGTTGGGCAGCAGGCCGAAAGTCGGTTTTAGGCCGACGAGGCCGCAGAAAGAGGAGGGGATACGGACCGAGCCTCCGGTGTCCGATCCGAGGGCGGCGGCGGCGAGGCCCGCCGCGACGGCGACGCCCGAGCCGGAGGAAGAGCCGCCCGGCAGGCGGTGGATTTCGGGGTCCCAGGGATTGACCGGCGTGCCGAAGTGGTGGTTGACCCCGGTGCCGCCAAAGGCGAATTCGACCATGTGGGTTTTGCCCAGCAGTACCGCGCCGGCGGCGAACAGGCGTCTTGCTACGGTTGCGTCGGTGGTGGCGGGGTGGTCGCCGAGCAGGATAGAACCACCGGTAGTGGGCAGGCCGGCGACGTCAACGAGGTCCTTGAAGGCCAATGGGATGCCGTGCAGGGGCCCGAGATAGGTGCCGCTGCCGATTTGCGCTTCTGCTGAGCGGGCTTGCGCTCGAGCGCGTTCAGCTGTGGGGGCGATATAGGCGTTGAGGGCGGAGTCGTACTGTTCGATACGCTCCAGGTAGAGGTCGGTTAGTTCCATGGGTGAGATTTCGCGGCGGCGGATTAGGGTGGCGAGTTCGGTGATGGGGGCGAAAGCTAAGGAGTCGTCCATGCTAAGGGGTCCTTGTTTTAGGAGTGCGTTTCACGCTACGGGTCAGGGGGCTGCCTTGCTGCTATGGGAGCAGACAGTTATCTCAGGAGAGCTGTGTTTAGACATGGCAGCGTGTACTGGTTGATGTGGTTTCGAGAATTCATAGCCTCTTTTATCCCAGGTGTTGGTCAGGCGGAGGGGATGGCTGCGGCGGGTATTTTTAAGGGCAGGGCGGTTGCGGGGCGAGTGGTCGCGATGGAACGCTGCCCCTCCAGCAACGGACTGGAAGTAGCCGCTAATCTAATAAGGAAAAACCCGTGTAGCCCATCCGGTCTTCTTCGCCTTCGACATTGCTCGCGGGAAAATACTCGCTCCAGCGGTCGGTGACTTTCTTTGCGGTACTCTCATCTATGATTAGCTCGACCGGGTAACCGGGTTTCATGCGGCAGTCCGAGACTACTGGCTGCGATTTCGAGGTCGGAGGAGACGAGAGTTTCGACGCGGACGAGTTCGACTCCGCGTTGTAGAATATCGAGGAGATGGCGCATGTTGTGCATGGATGGTCCGTCGCGAGAGGTGAGGAGATCAATAGTCCTTGAATATATTAAACTTCGACCAACTGAACAGCACCGTATTTCGTTGCGGAGACACGATGTCAAAAAGAGCATGGCTCATCGCCCTTGCCGCGTTGATGGCCCTGGCCGTGGGATTGCGCCTATGGGGGACTATTCTCGCCCCGGTTATGCGTCATCCAGATGAAATTTTCATGGTCGTTTTCCCGTTGGAGTTTTTCAGCGGCGACCTCAATCCACATCGCTTCTATTATCCAACATTGCACTTCTATCTGCTCGGCTTGGTCTACGGCGTATGTTTCGTACTGCAAAAGCTTTTTGGCGCGGGTTGGTCGCGGGTGGAGTTTGCGGCCTATTACATCTTTTGGGATCCGGACGCGTTGCTCGTTTGGGCTAGGGCGACGGCGGCGTTTATTGCGGTTGATGTGGTGCATGTGCGGCAGGCGTCGCTGGCGTCGGTCGACGCGTCGTTGGCCTGTTGGTGTGTGGCGGTGGTATGGACGGCGGTGCGTCTGCTGCAAAACGAGGCGGTGCGCGATTATGGGCTGGCCGGTTTGCTGGTGGGCTTGGCGGGCGGGACCAAATACCCGGGCGCGATGATCGGCGGTACAGTGTTGGTCGCGCATCTATTGGCGGGTCGGGGGATCGGTGACCGCCGTCTCTGGTTTGCCGGGTGCGTGGCGGTGCTGACCTTTGCCGCGACTTCGCCATATATCTTCTTGGACTACGAGAGTTTTCTGGGGCATTTCCTTTTTCAGGTGGCGCACGTTGGTGAAGGGCGCGGGGCCGGGGGATCGGCGTGGTATCAGGTCTTTTGGGGGCTGCGGCACAGTCTGGGGTTATTGGGTGTTTTGTCGCTCTTGTTCGGTTTCGCACGGGTTGCCCATCGACGGGAACCGGGTCTCTCAGTGGTCGCGGCGGCTTTCTTTTATGTCTATGTGTCGATCGCTTGGGGCCAGTTGTCTTTCGCGCGGTATGTCACTGCCGCTTTTGCCGTTGATGGCGGTGCTTGTGGCGGGCGGCCTGGGTTTTGTGCGGCTGGAAGCCCGGCGCTGGATCGAAGAGCGGGTGCCCGCGGGCACGACCTGTTGCAATTTCGCCGGTTGGGCCGGCGACGTACCGCTGCGTACCGGTGGTGACCACTGGTGGCGGTTGCTGCAGTTCGAGGGAAGTTTTGGCGCGGCTGCCGTGGGGGAGACGATGGATTTTCTCGCCGGGGTTGGACCCAATAGGCCTTTTTACTCTTATGCGGTGCAACAGGGTAACAGGGCACTCGAAAGCGGTTCGTGGGCGCTGGCGGACGAATGGCGTTGTGCCTATGTGTTGCTGCATCGCCACACGTTGTCTTATTCCAGGGTCGATACGGCTTTTGCCGCGACGCTTGCCGAGAGAGGGCGGCGAGTGGCGGTTTGGCGCCCTGAAGGGCTGGCCGATGCCGAACCGGTCTACGATGCCGATGACGCCTACTATTTGCCATTAGCGGACTTCGGGCCGTTGCGGCAACCGGGACCGGAAGTAGAAGTCTGGCGAGTGGACGAATAATGCCGAAGGTGAGGTGGGAGTGCAGGGTGCACGGGAGATCTTCGCCAAGGCTTATGCAGTATGGGCGGCGGTGAAGCAGCACAATGAAGAGCGCAGTGATATCGTCGGAAGCCTGTTGAAAAAATCATTGACAATGCGTGCCGCGGATCCGTCGATCGACAATGATATCGGCATTGAATATCGCAAATTGCGCGATTATCAAGCGGCGCTCGCTGCTTGGGGCAAAGCGCTCGAGCTGGATCCGGGTTATGGTACGGCGCTCTATAATCTCGCGTTGGTTCACCAGGTCGAATTGCGCGATCCGCAAGCGGCTATTCCCTTATGGCACCGGGCGATAGCCGCCGGTGAGGATTCGGCCGAAGCCTATAGTCACTTGGCCAACGCCTATAATCTCAGCAAGAACCCGTCCGAAGGTTTGCGTTGGTTGCGGCGAGTGCTCGAGCGTTATCCGGACTCGCCACAGGCGCGACAGGTTCGCGAGATGATGCGGACTCAGGAAGAGCGGCTATAACAACCGAGTTTGTCGTGGACGCGGATATTGAGCATTTCGACCGGATCCTGGACAATACAACGCCAGAGATTGATGGTCGAACCCTCGGCGTTTTGCCAATGGACCGGGACGAAGTAGATGGGGATGTCGAGTTTGTGGGCGAGGAAGAAGATCTCGACGTCGATGCTGCCGCCGTTGGTGCGCGTGCGCGCGAAGATGGCCCGCGCCGCATCTCGAGTGAAACATTTGAATCCGCATTGACTGTCGACGACGGCTTTTCGGAAGACGAATAGGTGGGCGAACATCAAAAAACCCAGGCCGATGATGCGGCGCAGTCTGCTTTCGCCCTCCTGAAAAGTGCGCACGCCCGCGACCATGCCATAACCCTCTTCGCACAGCGGCAGAAATTTATCGATCTCTTCGATCCGGGTCGCGTTGTCGGCGTCCATAAACATCACATAACGGCCCCGCGCTTCAAGGCAGCCCCGGCGCAGGGCCGCGCCCTTGCCTTTGTTGCGTTTCTGTACTAATACCAGCAGGTTGGGCCACTCGGCGGCAAAGGAGTTGGCGATCTCGACGGTGCGGTCGTGACTGCCGTCGTCGACGATGATGATTTCGGTGGTGAGATCTCGCTCCCGCAGCCAGGCGATGGTGGCGGTGAGCGTCTGTTCGAGCCGATGTTCTTCGTTGTATGCCGGCATGACGACGGAGAGTTTGGGTCTGGAATTCATGAGATTGGAGTGCAGCGCAGATAAAAGAAGAACAAGCCCCGGCGGAAACGTTCGACCTTTAAGTCGTTCTGTTCGATAAGGGGGAAGAGGGCGCGCCAGCTGTCCAGCCACCAGGCGACGATTTCGCGCTCGTCGCGCAATTGCTCGCCGAAGTGCCGGGCCGCCGTCGGATAAAGAGGACAGCGGAATTGCAGTATGCGGAAGATCAAACGCAGGTAAAACGAGTCGAAGTGGTCAATGAGCAACAGTGCCCCGGCCGGCTTGAGCACCCTTCGGGCTTCGCCGAGCAATTCGGCGATATGCTCAAGCGAACGAAAATGGTGCAGTGCGTGCAGGCAAAGCACTTGGTCGAAGGTCGAATCGGAGAAGGGCAAGCGGCCGCCGTCGCCCATGGTGCGATGGAAAGGTTCGGGGTCGTCGGTTGTCGGCGCGTCGAGGTCGAGGCCGTGCAGATGGGTAAAACCCGTCTCAGCCAGGGTGGTCAGCGCTTCGCCCGAGCCGCAGGCGATGTCGAGGGTCCGGGTGTCGGTCGTTGGGGTGGTGAGGCCGAGGCGGTGTAGTTTGCGCGTGTAGGTGGCTTTGCGGCGCTGTTTGAGCGCGCCGCTGTGATAGGCCTCCTGCCAGGCCGCCGATTCACCGCGGGCCGTGCTCATTGCTCGAATTCGATCTGGATAGATACGTTGGAGCACTGCCAGCGGAAAAAGGGCGTCTTTTCGATTACGCGGTTGAAGGCGATTAGCGCGCGCAGCAGGGCAGGAGGCACGCCGCCGGGAAAAGGGAAGAGGAAGGGTTTGATCTCGAAGCGGGTCAGGCGGCAGGCCGCGGCGAAGAAGGCGCGGTATTGCCCAGGGGTGTAGGAGCGTTCGCCGGCGGCGCGGTGGCCCGGTGTCAGCTCCATGAGCTTGCGCCCGAGGCTCAGGCCGTTGGATTCGACCAGCAGCAGGCGACCGCGCGACACCCGGACCATTTCTTTGGCCATCAGATAGGGATCGGAGACGTGGTGCAGTACGTCGAAGGAGATTGCCGCGTCGCAAGAGTTATCGGCGAAGGGGATGCGCTGTGCGTCGGCGGC
>Ga0315339_1001626_pt1 | contig 19205 bp, 18 predicted proteins | sample ASW17metaG_FD_204514 | JGI IMG/M metagenome (GOLD analysis project Ga0315339, IMG submission 204514) | Ammonia-oxidizing marine archaeal communities from Pacific Ocean, United States - ASW #17 | ecosystem: Environmental > Aquatic > Marine > Oceanic | place: USA: California | collected 2016-12-05
TGATCGACGGGGATTTGGCGCTGGGCTAATTGTAGCTTGTGTTTAGTTGTTCGGGGCCGCAACATCTTCGATCAAACAGCGGCAATGGTTAGAAATGGCTGTCGGCAGAATCTATCGGCTCCACAGCTCCTTGAATATGTGATTAGTAAAGTGAAAGCATTGGCTGAGGATGTTCCCCAAGGCGATGATCAAACCCATCGCTGATGATTCGACTTACTGGCTCGGTTGATCCCGCAAAGTAAACGCTACCAAGATCCCCAAAAGTGGAAAGATCGCCATCAGTAAAAAGACCTGCTGATAGGCCCTGACCACTGAGGCTCCTCCGTCCAGTTGCATCTGTAGGAACACCCCGCACAGTGCCGTGCCCATTGTCGCGCCCAAAAAACGAAACATGCCGTAGAGGCCCGCCGCCGCGCCCGTATCGCTTTCTTCGATATTGCTCATTACGCTCTTGTGCAGTGTCGCCAGCATAAGGCCCGCACCCAGGCCGTGTGCACCCAGGGTGAAGCCAATGCTCCACAGCGAAGCATCGTCCGGCAGTTGCCAGAATATGAACATCACCCCCATTTGTACGGCTAAGCCGACGATGACGAACCAACGGCTGCTGCGGCTGTCAGATAACGCGCCGGCCACGCGCACGATCAAGGTCATCGCCCCGGCGCCGATCATCAACATGCCGCCTAATTCAGCGGGGTGCATCTTTTGCACGTCGACCAGATACAAGGGCACGAGGAAGGTAATACCCGCCATGACGACCATGCGTATTGATGCACAAAAAGAGCTGCGCAAAAAAGCGCCATTGGCGAATAGGTCCAACGGCATAAAGGGCGAGCTGCGCCGCTTTTCCCAAGCGACAAAGGCGGCTAAAAAGAGTGCCGAGATAAGCAGCAGGCGCCAATCTTTCAGCGGCTCGACTCCTGTAATCGGGCGGCTAGAAAGAAAGAAGATCAGACAACTCATGCCCGGTGCCAGTAGCAGGACACCGCCCCAGTCAAAAGCGCGCAGGAAACCGAGTTCGACCGCGCCTTTGGGCTTGGGTATGGTCCTATAGACGGCGATCAGCGCTAAGAGGCCAAACAATAGCGGCGGCGCAAAAGCCCAGCGCCAGCCCCAGCCAGCTATCAGTATACCGGCGACCAGTGGTCCCAAAAACGCGGTCGCCGGGCCGATGGTGCTCCACGTGCCCAACGCGCGGCCACGTATCCCGGCGGGAAAGGTCGCGGTGATCAGCGCCATGCTCAACGGCATCATGCCCGACAGGCCGATGCCCTGTAGGGCGCGGCCCAATAAGAGCGAGGTCAGATCCGTCGCCGCAATAACCATTGTCGAGCCGAGCGCGAAGAGCGCGATGCCGATCACTAACAGGCGACGCGCTCCGAGTCCGTCGCCTAAGCGCCCGTAGACCGGCATCAATAGCATAAAAGGCAACGAGAAACCGACGTCTATCCAGGCGGTGACATCGGCTTGCAGCGCGAAGTCATCGCGCACGATGGGCAAGGCCACGCGCGACATGGACGATACCATCGGCATGAGCATGGACGGGCACATCAGGCCGAAAAGAATGCGGCGGTTGCTGGTGGATGATGGGTGTTCAGAGGACGCTTGCGTCACGGCACCTCGCTCAACGCGCAGATTGGAAATGGAGTAAAGAAAATAATAGCCATAAAGGTGATTGTCAGCAGCGGCTCCACAAAGGTGGTTTTCCTGGAGGGCGAAAAGGGGGACGATGCCGTTTTACTCGGCGATCCAATAGCTCTTTATAAGCCATGTGTTTCAACTATTTCTTTGCCGGAGGACTAGGATAAAAAAGAGCGTTATTGGACTTTGTTGCGTGTTGCTGATGGGCCAGGCGCTGTGGGCTGGTGATTGGCTCGGCTGGCGACGATCTCCGGCGTCCGGCGGTATGTGGTTTTTTTGACGCGGGGCGTCGTCGGCGCCGATACCGCGACGGGGGAATTGCTCTGGCGATACGCAAAAACCGCCGAAGGAAGCCTAACGAATATTCAGACCCAGATCGTTGACGGTGATCGCATCTATACGGGGTTGGGGCGCGGTGGTGGAGGGTTGGTGCAGATTGAATTGGGTGGGGCAACGCCAGTTGAGGAGATCTACCATAACCAGAAGATGCCGACTGGTATGGCGGCGCGATCCTGTTCGATGGCTACCTCTACGGCACGAACTGGACCTATCCGGTCGTCGCGAATGGAAGTCTGTATATTCGCCACCTCGACAAGATGTGGGCGAATATGACGTGCGGGCGCAATAAGGTCGCGCCTCGTTTAGCCTAGTATCGGTCCGCGTCGGCGCGGCTATTTCTTCGCGACGCGAAAGCCTATGTGGTCGCGTCGGCGCTGCGGATAGCTCGACGAGCGCGATGCGCAGCGGATATAATTTTCATTTGGACTATAAAACGATCCGCCGCGTAATACGCGATGCGCCCGCGAGGTGGGGTCTTCGCGTGCATCATCCGCATCGTACGGATAGTCCGCCAATACGCTGCTGGTCCATTCCCATATATTGCCCGCCATGTCGAGCGCGCCGTACGGACTCGCACCACAGGGGAATTGATCGACTGGTGTCGTCGATTGCGTTTTTACGTCTTGCCCGAAGTTGGCGCAAGGCGTCTTTGGCATTTGATTACCCCACGGATAAACGCGTGCATCGCCTGCGCATGCCCCACGTGCCGCTTTTTCCCATTCCGCTTCAGTCAATAAACGCACATCCGCCCAGGCGCAAAACGCTTGCGCACTATCCCACGATATATTCGTCACAGGATGTTTTTCCTTTGCTCGCGGGATCTCGTCGTGGATCCAATGGGCAGGCGCGGGATGCTGGACGGCACGTGTGAATAGCGCGTATTCTGCGTTGGTGACGGGCGTTTGGGCGATAGAAAACTCGGGCAGCCGGATCGAGTGGACGGGGTATTCGTTGGGCAAGGCCAGATCGTGGAAGGATCGGGGGTCATTGCCCATGGGGAACTCGCCGGCGGGAATATCAACCCATGCGAGGGCTAAGGGCGTAGGTTGTGCCGGAATGGTACGCGCGACGCGAAAACCGAGATACGGCCCCCGCGTACCCGGTGCAAAAGAGTGGCGGTCGGCGGCGCGAATCTCGCGTGCGGTGTGGGTGTAAGAACTGCCGCGTACGGTGCGGGCTTCTGGTCTGCTCGGATCTTCACGCCCATCATCGACGCGGTAGGGATAGGGGTCGGCGAGGCTGCTAGTCCATTCCCAGGCGTTGCCGGCCATATCCAGGACGCCATGCGGACTAGCGCTTTGCGGAAATTGGTGCACCGGGCTGGTGGTAAGGATGTTTTTATCGAAATTGCAGCGCTTGGCGTCGGGCGGTTGGTTGCCCCAGGGCCAGAGGCGGGCGTCTTCGCCGCGCGCGGCCTTTTCCCACTCTGCTTCAGTGGGTAGGCGCCCCCCTGCCCACTGGCAAAAGGATTGTGCATCGTGCCAGTCGACATAGGTGATCGGATGCTCGGCTAGGCCTTCGGGAATTTGGCCGTATAGCCAATGACCCGGCGCGGGATGCCCTGACGCGTCGATGAATTTCGCGTATTGCGCGTTCGTAATATGCGTGCGGGATAGCTGGAATGCCTCGACTGTTACCCGATGCCGTGGGGATTCGTTTCCATAGGGTACGGCATCACCCGCCGGATCACTGCCCATGCGGAATTCACCTGCCGGAATCACAATCCAGATCGGCGTGTACATGCGTTAGGTCTCCTGTATAGCTGTGTTAAAACGTCTCGACGACGCGTCTTTCTCGATCTTGCGGTCCGCTGCTTCGCCCCCGTCTTGTTCCTCCCCCCAAAGGCTCGTGCAATGCCCGTCAATGCGCATGATCTCGATACCTTCACCCTCATTCTCCGATAGGATCCTGAATCGCGTCGCGATGACCTCGGCGCCAAAAGGGCCGTATGGATTGGCAAAACCCTGGTGATCGCCGACCATGAAGATGCTGTCATCGGGCATTAGGCAGGCTCCGGGGTAGTAGGCGTAGCGGTCGGTGGTAAACCCCCGGTCGGGTGCGGGTTTGATCCAGGTCTCGCCCGAGTCGCGGCTATAGAGGACTTGGCCGTTACCGCCGGGCCGGCCGCAGGTCAACAGCACCACGGTGCCGTCGGAGGTAACGAGCAGGCCGCCTTTTTTGCAGCCGTTGGGATTGGAACTACCTACGAGGGGTTTTAAATCTAAAATCGCGCGCGGCTCAGACCAAGTAAAGCCTTCGTCGTCGCTGGTAATCCAGAGTCCCCAGGGACGCGAGCAGGTGTCCAGACGCCCGTCCGGTAGATACACCAGATGACCTTCTTCCATATCGTAGTCGTTGTGGCCGAATATCGAGCGGGTTTGCCAGGTTGCGCCGCGGTCGCTATAGTGCAATAAGGGCATTGACCCAACGCGTTTTTTCCGCTCCCGGCATCGCGTGGTCGTCGATAAGCAGCAGTAGTGAGCCGTCTCTGGCTTCGGTGATCGAGCAGGGGTTTTCGAGGCGGCTGAGGAAGGGGCCGCTGGTACGGCGGACCTCGCGCCAGCTTTCGCCGTTGTCTTCGCTGCACAGGACGGCGATTTCCTAGGGGAAGTGTTCGTGCAGGGTGCGCAGGAAGGCAAGGGGGGCTTGTGGGATGCGTTCGGCGTGAAAGTGGCTGCGCTGGTATTAGCGCGGCCGCGTAGAGGGTGCCGTCGGAGTGTTGTGCGATGGCGCCCGCGGCGTAGGCGTGTGGGATAACGGCGAGGTCGCGCGGGGGCGTCCAGGTGGAGCCGTCGTCGCTGCTGCGAGTCCACATGATATGGCCTCCGGAAGGGGCGTGCCAAGTAGATCCGCCGGGTAGCGCGTTGTCCATGTATTCGGCGTATTCGGAGGGTAGGTCGGGACGCGGGTTGACCCACGAGGCGTGCCAGTAGCCTGCGGAGAAGGTGGTGTAGAGATCCCCGTTTGATAGGTGGTAGATACGGGGCCAGCCGCAGAAACCACCGAAGCCGACGAAGGGGTTGGGGGTGTTGATGGTGGGAGAGGTGATGATTTTGCGCAGGTCTTTTGGCATGGGCGTTTTGTCGCTGGCAGGGCGCACGGGGCGATCGAGGGGCTGCCCGTCGCTCATTCTAGCTCGCTGCGAGGGGCGGTCTGTTCCGATTTCGCCAATCCTGCAAAATCGGGACCGCAATCCGCTCAGGGCATACCCTCGATTGCCCCTGCGGTAGTTCAGTGGTATTCGTTAAAAAGCCAAAGGATTGAAAAAGTGAAAGACCAGAGTAAATATAAAAGGGATTATAGCCTCGACATAAAGGCCGGGAATTGGGTTACGAGAAGATGGAAGTTTACGAAGATCAGGACAAGGCCTGTAAAGGGTGTAATGGGCGGGATCGATGGGGTGATTGGGATATTGTCGATGTTGGCTGAGGTGTTTAGATTTTACATATGGTGTATGGAGCGACAGTATGCGATTGAATCTCGGCGCGGTTCTGGTGGGTTGCCTGTTATGGGTGGCCTGCCAGGCTGAACCGCCGCCGGCGGAAGAAACGAAAGCGCGGCCCGATGTGCGTCCCTATGTCGATTTGGGCGGTGATTTTGTGTTGGTGGACCAGTCGGGGGAACCTTTTGCGCTTAAGGATCTGCGCGGGCAGGCGGCGCTGTTATTTTTTGGTTATACCTTTTGCCCGGATTTCTGCCCGACGACATTGTCGCGGCTGGGGCGGGTGCATGAGTTGATGGGGGATAATCGCTTGGCGACGGTTTTTATCAGCGTCGATGTCGAGCGGGATACGCCGGAGGTATTGCGGGAATATCTAGCGTATTTTCCGATTGAGACTGTTGGGCTGACGGGGAGCCGGAGAGCGGTGGATAGGGTTGTTGAGTTATATGGCGCGGAATACGAGATTGAACAGCGCGGCGAGGATGGGCGCTATCTGGTCAATCACAATACGGATGTTTATCTATTGGATGAGCAGGGACGGCTGCGGTATTTATTTGATTACGAAATGGGGCCCGAGGAGATGGTAGAGGTTATTCGGGCGTTGGGTAAGGGTGGGGGTGAAGGGGAAGCGCGTCGGATGGAAGATGACGCACTATTGTCCGCGCGCGATTTGGGCAATTATGGTTGTGGGACCTGGCGTAAAGGGCAGCCGGAGGAGTTTAACTTTTGGAATGTGGGGAATCCGCGGCCAGGAACCAGGGTAAGTGGCAGAACCGGGGAACAGCCGGTTTATGAGTACGGTTTGCAGCGTAGGAAATTTAAATGAATGGGGATATAAAACTATGCGCGTTTTATTAACCGGCGCGGCCGGTTTCGTCGGCCGAGTTGCCTTAGACCAGTTGAGCGAAAATCACGAAGTCACTGCCTTCGACGTGCGCCTTATAGAAGACCATCCCGATGCAATCCTCGGCGATGTGCTCGACTATAAGGCCGTCGAAGAAGCTGTCGCCGGCCACGACGCGGTGGTCAATACGATCATGGCGCCCAATGCCGCCTACAACGACGGCGGTCCCGGTTTTACCATCAATACCGTCGGGGCGTATAACCTTTTTGAAGCGGCCAGGGTGCACGGCATCAAACGCTTTGTGCACACATCGTCCGGCGCGGTACACACCGGTTATCCGGGTCCGCCAGAAACCTTTCTCACCTACGACCTCTATCCGCTCAGGGCCAGCGGCACTTATGCGCTGTCGAAGCTTTTGCAGGAGGAGACGGCGCGCAATTTTCACCAGCAGCACGGAATGTCGATCGCCTGCATACGGCCTTGGGGCATTATCGACGCGGAGAAGATGATCACTACCGACGGGCATGCGGTGGAGGGGCATTCTTGGGGACATATCGACCGGCGCGACGTGGCTTCGGCTTTAGTCTGCGCCTTAGAAGCCGACGATATAGGATATGAGTGCTTTTATGTGATGGCGACACCCGGCGGTTATAAGGCGGTAGATGCGGCGAGGACCGAAGAGCGGTTGGGCTGGAAACCGGCGATTACTTTTCCCGCGGATTTGTAAGGCGGGCCGGCTTTGCCCAGGGATGCCGTTGGCCGCAGGAATTCCTCTTGCTCTGAGTGGATTTTACCGTCATAATAATAGGACATACAACGATCCAGTCGTGCACGAATACGCCCTAATGCTCGTATAGTATGGTCGGCCGATGACACGCCCGAAAATAAAGCGAAGAATCGCCGGATAGAATTTGTGGTGATCGATTAAATTCGGTTTTAGTGGGCGTAGCCGTCGCGATTGTCCTTGCGCCAGTTGGGCAGATAACCCTCTGTTGCAGCATAGCCGTATGAAGGTCCGATTTGGTTGGGTGATCTCCATGGCCAACTCTGTCCGCCGCTACCACGATATTCGTTCCCCTTGCCGCATAACCAGTAGAACATATGCGCGTAGTAGCGCGCGGTGGCGTGGCCGCCGTAATAGGCGGTTTGGAAGTCGAAGTCTTCTTCGATGATCCAGTCGCGCGCCGGTGGTGCGGTGCGCCAATAATTGTATTTGAGCATGCGGCGGATACCCGTGGCGGTGGATGCGCCGCGGCGGTGCAGGATGCTCTGGTGGTGGATGCCGATAGTGCCGGCTGGACCTTCGCAAAAGACGCCACCCTCGGCGTTATCCCGGGCCGTGGGTTGGATATGGGAGCCGGGCACCAGCTCGGTCGGCCCCATCTCCACGGGCGTGTCCTGCGGAAAGTAGAAGACCTCCAAAAAACGCAACTCGGGGCCGAAGATATGGTCGGCGTCCTGGTGCCAGCCCTGCGGCTCTTCTGGGCACTCTACCCGGTGGTGGCTGGCGAGTATGGGCAGGCCGATATCGGGGCCTAAGAGCGAACGCATCGCACCGGCTAACTGTGGGTTGAGCAGCACGTGTTCGATAAACCAGCCTTCGAGAAAGATGGTGCTCGGCTCGTGGGTCGCGCGGACGCGTTCGAGGTCCGCCATTGTCATGCCTTGGGGGATATAGCTGGGGTCGGCGGGGATCTTGCCGTCGAGCCAGTCGCAGGCGCGTTGGTTTATCTCGTCGGGCACGGCGCCGGGGAAGGTTAGGTGGCCCTCGCGACAGAATTGTAGGACGAGCGAGTCGGTGAGCGTTGGTTCGCAGTCGAAGGTGCGTCGATTTTTGTCGTAATGCATGTTTCGCTCTCCTGGTTGGAGTGTGCCAGATATATTTACTAGTAGCGGTGTTTAGCTATATTAGGCGCTTGAACAGGGGGGTTCAAGTGGGCGGGCATTCATTCATTTTATCGAGTGGAACGAACGATGGTAAAAAGACCAAATATTTTGTGGGTTTCCTTTGAGGATTGTTATCCGCATTTCGGCTGTTATGGCGATAAGGTCGCGCGGACGCCGTCCTTGGACCAGTTGGCTGCGGAGGGCGGGTTGTGGACGCGGGCTTTTTCAACGGCACCGGTCTGTTCGCCGGCGCGCAGCGGGGTGATCACGGGCATGTATCCGGTGTCGATCGGCACGCACCACCATCGCACCAGCTCGGGAGAGAGCTATGGTTCGTTGGCGTATAGTTACGAAGCGGTGATACCGCATTATGTGAAATGTTTTAGTGAGTATCTGCGCGCCGACGGGTATTATTGCAGCAACAACGCCAAGACCGATTATCAGTTCGCGCCGCCGATTACGGCTTGGGACGACTGCGGTGCGACAGGGCACTGGCGCAACCGGCCCGATACGAATGACTCCTTTTTTGCGGTGTCCAACCTCGGGCAGACGCACGAGAGCAATATGTGGGAAGAGAAGAATGGTGAGCCGGTCTGGCCGGAGTTGGGCTTTGACCTCGAGTCGATCGAGGTGCCACCGTATTTTTCCGATACGAAAAAAGTGCGTGAGTCGATCGCCCGCAATTATATGAATATCGAGTTCGCCGACCGGCAACTGGGCGAGTTGATGCGGGCACTGGAGGAAGACGGTTTGGCCGACAATACCATAGTCTTTGTCTGGACCGACCACGGGCCGATGCCGCGCGGCAAGCGCTGGCCCTACGATTCGGGGATCCGCAGTCCGCTGATCGTGCGCTGGCCGGATGGCTTGCCGGGGGGGACAGTTTATGATGAGTTGGTCAGTACCATTGACTTGGCGCCGACGGTCATGTCGCTTTGTGGGGTAGAAATTCCTCGGCATATACAGGGCCGGGCTTTTCTTGGAGCCAAAGCCGAGGCGCCGCGCGAATATGTATACGCCGCGCGCGATCGCTACGACGAGATGTATGACACGGTGCGGGCGGTGCGCGATAAGCGTTTCAAATACATCCGCCACTACCATCCAGAGCAGCCTTATATGCTCTACAACCGCTACCGCAATATTCACCCGATCATGCAGGAGATGTGGCGGTTGCACGTCTCGGGCGAACTCTCGGGGCCGCAGGCGGAAATGCTCAAGGGCAAAAGGCCGCCCGAAGAACTTTTCGATACCGAGGCCGATACGCACGAAATCGCCAACCTGGCATCGGATCCGGCGTATGCGGACGAGTTGCGGCGGTTGAGCACGGCGCTGGACGAATGGCAACGGGAGGTGGGTGACCTCGGGCTGGTGCCGGAGGATATTATGTACCGGCAAATGTATCCCGATGGTGAGCAGCCCGAGACGTTGATACCTTTGATGGTCGTGTTGGGGGGAGAAAACTACGGACTTGAAGAAAATCCGGACGGCGGATATTTTACGGGGCCGGCGGTTTTGCAGATGCAGAGCAGCACCCAGGGTGCCTCGATCGCCTATACTTTAGATGGTAGTGCCGATGCGCGCTGGTTGCTCTATCACGAACCGATCCGCTTGCCCGTCGGCAAGACGCGCGTGCGTGCTCAGGCTATCCGTATTGGTTACAAACCTAGCGAAGAAGTCGCGGCGGAGTTTGTGATACGCTGAAAATGGGTTCGGCATGGCGCTTCGATGTTGGTGCTACGGCGTTTTTTGCCGTTTCCATAACGGCCTCGATTTTCCGTCGCCGGTTGGGTGCGGTTGGATCGGGGTGAATGCGTTTTCGCGACGCGCAAACGACTTAAAGGGATAAGGATCATGACTGGAGCGATCGACGAGCAGATTTATCGGGAGATGGAGGAATACGGCAGCCAGGGTTGGACGATTATCGATGATTTGGTGCCGGATAAGATGTTCGACGAGATTGCGGCAGCCTGTCGTAGGGTAAAGGCCAAGGTGCGGGCGGGTGAGGTTGATGTCTATACGCATTATGGTGACCCTGGCGAGCCGTGGTGTATTCGCGGCTTGATCGCGCCGGACTTCGCCGAGCCTGTTTTCGCCGACTTTTTGTTGTATGCGCCTTTTATCGCACGGGCGCGGGCCTATTTGGGGCAGGAGTTGCGATTGGGCTGGATCGATCTGCGGACCAATACGCACAACGAGGATCAACCCGGCGGCTGGCATCGGGATATCGGTGGCAAAGACCTCGATCCGGAAACGGAACTGGGCGTTATCCGCAAGCCGATGAAAAATTTGCGTTGGTATCTGGCGCTAGTCGACGACGATTGTTTACAGATCGTGCCGCGTAGCCAACACCGCCCGCGCACGGAGGAGGAACGGCGGGTGCTCAACGATGCGCCGCACGACGATATTACCGGACAAGAGATTATCCGGGTGAAAGCGGGGCAGGTGATCTTCTGGGATGGCAATACGCTACATCGCGGCAATATGAAAAAGGATGTCGAGCGCCTGACACTGGCGGCGAGTTGGCAGAAGTACTCGGAAGACGATCCGGTGGCGGAGAAGGTCGACGGGCGTTTCGAGTGGCGGCTGAAAGACGAGGTGCGGGCGGCGCTGCCCGAGGGCTTGCACGCTTATTACGATCGTTGGCGGGCTTTACAGCCGGCTTGACTCGGTTCCTTAGACGGTGAACAGAGGCCCAGTAGGCCGGTTGGGGCATATTCAGATCGTTGGGCGGACCTTCTCGGCGTCGGTAAAGAGGATCTCGCGAACGGCGTCGGTGGCTTGTCGGTGAAACTCGACCGCGACCGGGTCGAAGTCTTTGCTGGGTTGCGGCGCGTGCTTGAAGTGTCCGTAGCGGTCTTCGCCGCGCACCAGTGCCGCGCTGTCCCACTCGCCGACGATCTGTTTGCTCTTGGTGGGCATATAGTGCAGCGAGAGGCCGATGCGTCGATCGGCTGATTGGTTTGGGCTTGAAGCATGGGCCAGTCGCACGTTGTGCAGCGAGATCTCGCCGGGGTTGAGCGGCATCGCTACGGTCTTGTGCTCGTCGACTTTGACGGCGATTTCCTGGCCGCGGGTCAGCAAGTTGCCATCGGCGTATTCGTCCTTGTGCGGCAAGAGCTCGCCCTGGTGGCTACCGGGCAAGACCCTCATGCACCCGCTTTCGAGGCTGGCTGGTGAGAGGGCCAGCCACACGCTGACCAGATCGGCAGTGTCCAACCCCCAATAGCGCAAGTCCTGGTGCCAGGAGACAAAGCTGCCGCTATTGGCCTCCTTGATCCAAAACAATGTGTTCCAACAGAGCAGGTCGGGACCAATCAGGTCTTCAACCGCGTCGAGTATAGTGTCGTGTCGCATCAGGTTGTCGACCCATTTGAAGAGCAGGTGGGATTTGTTGCGCTGGGCGCCGGCTAAGGGCTGGCCCTGGGTTTTTTCGAATACGTCGAGACGAGCCCGATTAGCGGTGACCTCATTGTCGTCGAGGACTTTGAGCGGAAAGTAATAACCGTCGCGCTGATATTGCTCTATGGCTTGAGGTTGCAGGATTTTAGGCATTGGGAGCATCCTTTGCGGTTTATGTTTCAGCGGAGGGGCTGGCCGCGCTGGGTATTTTCAAGGGTGGGGAAAAGGGCCTGGTCGACTGTGGCAGGGGGAGTGGTCGCGTAGGCGACCCGAGGAGCGACGGCCCGGGGGACTTTTAAAAATACCCAGCGCGCTCAGTCCGGCAGCCCCAACACCCGCCCCCAATAAAATCTCAACAACGTTCCTCAATATATGCAATCACAGCGCCACCGCCTCACCGGTTCGCGACGATTCCTGGATCGCCAGCACGGTCGCGAGTACTTGCCGTGCGTCGTGGCCGGTTACCTTGGGTGTGAGTCCGTCGCGGATACAGCGGGCGAAATGCGCCTGGATGGTTTCGCCCGGCTCTGGCGTTATGACCTCCTCCTCCGTGTCGCCGATTTTCTTGCGGATCTCGCCGTCGGCTCCGACGATCATCGCGCCCTCGCTGCCAACCAGGCCAATGGAGCTAATGCCCAGGCCGGGCGCCCAACTGTCGTCGATCGCGCCCAGGCCTTCGGCGAAGGTAAAGAGCGCGTGCACATGTTCGTCGGCCATGATGCCGGGACGGACCCGGTCGACCCGGCCGAAGACGCGTTGCACCTCGCCGCCGACCCAGCGCACCCAGTCGATGTCGTGGCTGGCAAAATCCAGGGCGACACCGCCGCTTTTGGCCTGGTCGCCATACCAACGCTCCGAGGTGTCAAAGGGCATAAAACGCCGAGACCAGCAGTTGACTAGGCGGCCGAGTTCGCCGGACGCGAAGGTGTCGTGCAGCATTTGGAAGGGATGGGTGAAGCGCAGCACATAGCCGGTCATCATGATAACGTTGGCCTTGTCGGTCGCCGCGAGCATTTTGTCGGCGGCGGCCAGGTCGAGCGCGATGGGTTTTTCGGCGAAAACATGCACACCGGCCTCGGCGCAGTCGACGACGACATCGACGCGCTCGAAGGGGGGGGTGCAGACCATAACGCCGTCTACATGCGGCAGTAATTCGTGAAAGTCCGTATGGGCTTTGGTGTCGAGTTCGTTGGCTAGTGCAGTGGCTTTTTCGCTGATCATATCCGCGACGCCGACGAGGCTCCTGCCCTCCATAGCATGGATCGTTTTGGCGTGGTGGGTGCCCATGCCGCCGCAGCCGATGATGCCGATTTTCACTTGCTCCATAACACAATCTCCCAATGGGTTAAAATATGCCACAGGAGATTGTGGGCATTGGCGAGGCAGCCGTCAATGGCTTGCTTGATCAGTGGTCTTGCGCGCTCTATATTGCGAAGCGTCCGAGATCTTGTGACTTCGGCTGCGCCGAGACTGGTGGGGGCGGCGCTGCATTGGGATTTTAGAGAGAACAGACGTTTGACTACGACGAACACATTATAAAGGAGACAGGTAGATGAGTACACACGACAAAGTCGCCCTTGTTACCGGAGCCGGTAGCGGGATCGGTCGCCACAGCGCCTTGGCGTTGGCTGAGGCGGGTTATGCGGTGGTCCTGGTCGGTCGGCGCCAGGACGCGCTGGAAGAAACGGCGAGACTGGCGGGAGCGGCATCGACCTTAGCCGTGCCGACCGATGTTGGCGACCCCGAGTCGGTAAACGCACTTTTCGCTCAGGTTGAGGAACACTATGGTCGGCTCGACGTGCTGTTTAATAATGCGGGACGTGGGGCACCGGCAGTGTTGTTTGAGGACTTGGAATACGCGGATTGGCAGTCGGTCGTCGACGTCAATCTAACGGGTGTTTTCCTGTGCTCCCAGGCGGCGTTCAAAATCATGAAAGACCAGGAACCGCATGGCGGGCGGATCATCAACAATGGTTCGATCTCGGCGACGGCACCTAGACCCAATTCGGCGGCTTATACCGCGACCAAACACGCGATCACCGGGCTGACCAAGGCCACCTCGCTCGACGGCCGCAAATACGATATCGCTTGCGGCCAGATCGATATCGGCAATGCGGCGACCCATATGACCGAGCGCATGAACGATGGGGTGCCGCAGGCGGATGGTTCGAATATGGTCGAGCCGCGTTTTGATGTCGAGCATGTGGCGCGCGCGGTGGTGCAGATGGCGGAGTTGCCATTGGATACCAATGTGCTGTTTATGACGATAATGGCGACTAAGATGCCGTTTGTTGCACGTGGGTAATAAAGTATGACGAAAGAAGAAGCCGTCGCCGAACTCGACGAGCGCGGTTTTGCGGTGCTGAAAGACGCGTTGACCCCAGACCAGGCCAATGCCCTGCGGGATTGCTCCGTCGAATTGGCCGCCGAGGAACGGGCGGCTGGTAGCGAGCATATCTACCACGACGGCAAGTCGCAGCGGGTGTGGAGTCTGGTGAACAAGGGGCGGATCTACGAAGAGATGATCCAGTTGCCGCAGGTGTTGGAGTTGCAACAACATTTGTTGGGCGATGATTGCGTCTTGAGCAGTTTTACGGTCAATCTCATCGGCCCTGGAGCGCCGGCGGGCAGTCTACACGCCGACTACCCTGTGGCCAGTTTTCCCAAGCCGCTGCCGTTGGGTGCTTTCTATTCCAATACGATTTATGTGCTCGACGATTTTACAGAGGAGAATGGGGCGACGTTGATGGTGCCGGGCAGTTATAAGCGCGGATATGGGCCCGACCCGGAAAAGCAGTATGACGATGTGGTGAAAATTTCTGCCACCAAGGGTGATATTGTCATTTTCCATGGGGCGAGTTGGCACGCTAGCGGCGCCAATAATAGCGAGCGGGAGCGGATGATTCTGTTGGGGTATTTTTGTCGTTCGTTTATTAAGCCGCAGCAGGACAATTTCAAATTGGTGAGTCCGGAGGTTGTCGAGCGGGCGACCCCGACTTTAAAGCGGCTATTGGGGTATGATTGCCAGTCGGGGCTTAGGGCTTAGGTCGCTATGCGCCTGAATGAAGCCCAGATCGCCGAGTACGATCGCCGGGGCCTGCTGTTTTTTCCTAGTTTATTGCAGGATGGGGAAGTTGTTGAGTTGCAGGTGACGCTGCCGGATATCCTCGGCCGTGAGGGTCCTGAGGTTATTCGCGAAAAAGAGGATCCAGCCGCTGTGCGATTGGCCTTTGGTGCGCATATCTACAGCGAGTCTTTTAGCCGTCTGATACGGTACTCGAAGATTCTCGAGCCGGTGCGCCAGCTTTTACAGGATGAGGTCTATCTGCACCAGAGCCGGATAAACCCCAAGCAGGGTTTTGGCGGCGGTGCGGCTTGGGATTGGCACCAGGATTTTCCCGGTTGGCACTATGCCGACGGGATGCCGGAGCCGCGCTGTGTGATGGTGGCGGTTTTTATCGACGACTGCACGGCGGTGACTTCGCCGCTCTTGGTGGTGCCCGAATCGCAGCACCATGGATTGCTCTATGCGCAACTGCACCGCGACGCCAAAGGCTATGCGCTGTATCATATGGACCGTGATACGTTGGTGGTGTTGGCCGACGACAAGGGGATTGAACCACTGATCGGGCCGGCGGGCTCGGTCTGCTTCTGTCACAGCAATCTGGTGCACGGTTCGGCCAACAATGTCTCGCCCTGGCGACGGGCGATTCTCTATCTGATTTACAATGCCGTGAGCAATGCCTGTACTGGCGATGAGCGCGCCTGGTATCAGAATAATCGCGATTTCACTGCGTTGCAGCCGTTTGATGCAGACCCGCAGGAAATGGTTTAGAGAGCTTTAATATGAGCGCGTTGGACTGGGTGGTTATTGCCGCCTATCTCGCAGCGACGATCGGCCTGGGGCTGTGGTTAAGCCGCAAGTGGAGTAATCTATTGGGGGCGGGGCTCAGTATCATCGCGGTCTTTGTCCGTCAAATACCATACCGGGGTCGCTTGGCCCTGGTATATCGTGCTCGGGACCTTGGTGACGGGCGCTGTCGGGCGATTGGGGCGGACTTCGGCCGGTGTTGTCGCGAATTTCGCTGCGACTGAACATCGAGAATAGGCTTTTATGAAAATCGATCGTATCGAAGTGTTTCGCGTGCACGTGCCGATGAAGGCCGAAACGAAGAGCAGTGCAAGTGTTCCGGCCGATTCGTTGGCTTCTTTTACAAGTGGGCTCGACAAGCACATCCTCAAAGTGCATACCGATGATGGGCTGGTTGGTCTTGGGGAGACGTGGAAGGGCACGCCCGATGCCGCGGTGCGCGTGGCGGCCAAGAGGCTATTGGGTCAGGATCCGACCCGGTTGTCGCTGTTGCGGCTCGACTTGCCCTACAACCCGGAGGTGATCAATGTGCGGGACGTCGGTGCCGTAGAGGCGGTGCCGGTGCGTTCGATCGAGCAAAATCCGTCGATCCACGCCGTTGAAGTTGCGTTGGCCGATATCGTCGGGCAGGCGTTCGGCGTGCCGATATGCCAGCTATTGGGCGGTGCGATCAGGGACAGGGTATTGGTGCATTATTGGTCCGGCCGCTGTTCGCCGGAGGATTTGGGGCAAAGGGCGAAGGACGCGCAAGCACGCGGTTTTGCCGGCATCAAGATCAAGTGCTCTCTGGACGATCCGCATGTAGAGCGGGCGCAGGCGGTCTACGACGCTTGTGGGCCGGAATTTCGCCTGACGATGGATCCGAATATGCGTTTTGAGACGGTGGAGGATACGCTGCGGATCGCGGAATCTTTAGCGGGTTTGTCGATCGAAGTCTTTGAAGATCCGATCCCGAAGGACAATCTGGCGGACTATGTGCGCATCAGGGAGGCGATGGATATTCCGTTGGGGTTGCATCTGGAGCACCCGGAAGACGTATTGGCGGCGATTGCAGCCGGAGCGGCGGATATATTTAATCTGCGCGGTACAATGAGCGGTTTTATCAAGACCGGTTATATGGCGGAGATAGCCGGCATCCGAGTTTGGCGGGGTTCGGGTTTGGATCTGGGCATCTTGGACGCTTCCTATACGCACGCTTGCGCGGCGGTAACATCCTGCACGCTGGGCAGCGATATTGTCGGTAATTTTTTGCGCGAGGATGATCTGATCGTCGAGCCATTGGTCTACGAGGGCAGTTATGTGAAAGTGCCCGAGGGGCCGGGCTTGGGGGTGGTATTGGATGAAGACGCGTTGGTGAAGTACGCGGTGGAAACCGGAGACGATGGCGGACCGGGGGCTTGGGTGGTGGAATAGGGGCTTCTTCTGTTGTTGTGTGCCATGTTGTGTCAATTGAAAGACCCAGGTGTCCTCATTTAATTGACACAGCAAAGGCGTTCTGATACCGCGACGTGCAAGCCGTCTACGGTAATGGCCCCGTCAAAGACGCCATTGCTCGAATTATACGACAGGTCGATGAAGAGTACGCCGGACAGGGCGCCCGAGAGGTCGAGTTCGCCGCGTATGACCATCGGTTGTTGCTCGGTGTCGACGGTCAACTCGCCGTCGATAAGGACCTCGCCTTCGGGTGAGTAGCGGTCAAAGAGCCACCGGTACCCTACGACGCTGAATTTGCCGCTGACCCCTGGTAAAAAACCCTCACCGGCCTGCGCGGCGACAATGCCCCATTGAAAGGTAACGGGCAGTGCCTGTAGTAAATTGGCGGCTTCGAGTTCGTTGGTCTGCATCCGCATGGGCTTATCGCTATCGCAAGCCACTATAAACAGGCCGATTACCAGTAGCATAGAGGAGGCCGGTGCGGAAAAATGATATGCTTCGGAGATGTACTCGCGTGCCAGCGTTAGGCATTGTTTTTTGTCAAACGGGTCATAAGATGTGATTGCTCTCCGCATCCTGCCATCTGTCAGTATCAGTTCACTTTCATTTTGTCGATGAGCAGAAACTGCCCCGGAAAGACGCGTCCTTTGACCTCGACATCCTTGAAATGCGTGTTGTGCCCCAAGAAGGTGTCTTTGCCCTGGGCAAATTGCAGGTAGTGGTAGGTCTTGCCGTCGTTGGCTTCGAGGTGGTGCAGATGGCCGAGGGTGCAACTGTGCGGCAGGTCGGCTACATCCAAACCGCATTGGCACTTATTGGTGCCCTTGAGCGCGATGGTTTGTCCTGGGGCGTTGCGGATGCCGGCCAGGTCCAGGTCGAGCGAGACCTGGCTGATTTTTTTGAGCATGTCGATATGCAGCAGTGCGCCTTTTTCCAGTAATTTCCCCTTGATATTTACTACCGAACCCGGCTTCGTTTTTGCGAGCTGTTGCTGGTTTTCTGGCGTTTCCAAGAAAGCGTAGACGCCGGATGCCGTGACCAACGCGCGCCCCGCGACACCGTCTGCGGATGCGGCGGCCGGATCGCGGTCCTGGGCGGCGGCTTTGAAGAAGGAGTGCACCTCGACGATCACGCCGGACTGATCAAAGGCGCTGCTGGTCTGGGTGGAGGCGGCGTGTGCGGTGTGTGCAAGCAGAGCGCTTAGGGCGATGCTTAAGGCGATGTGCATTGGTCCTCATTTATTATGGGTGGTGAGTCGATTATGTGTTTGATGCTGTGGTGGTGAAAAAAGATGCAGAGCCTGCGGGGCTTTCGCTGGTGTGATCCGTGATCTATTAAGGTTGTGTTGCACCCGTGGTCTAAGGTCTATCAATTTTATACTACTATGCCGCATTGCGCGCCCTGGGCGATATATTGCATTCTCGATAAGGCGATGACCACGCCGTCCTTTGTCGCGCGGATGTGCGCCAGCGGTTCGCCGTAAAGATCGCGGATTTCCCCGAGCAGATCTCCCATTTTTACCCGATCCCAGATCTGCACTGTCGGTCGCCACAGTCCTTCGCAGGGTGCTTGGTTGTGCGAAGCCATATTGCCGGCGCCATGGCCGACCGATTCGATCTGCTCGCGCGCCACGATGGCTTCATTGGTGCCGGCCAGCATGTCGAAATGGACCATTAGCCGCCGCAAGCCGCGTTTATATTCTTCTTCACCGCGCATGCCCCAGGTGGTCTCCCAATATATAGCGGGGACTCCGGCGAGAAAGGCGGCGTAGAGCGCGGTGCGGCCGCTGGCATCCTCGCCTAAGGGGGTGGCGGCTGCGTGGCTCGCATCGAATTCATGACCCCAGACTAAAGGCAGCCCTGTTGCCAGGCTGGCGCTGCGTTGGGCTTCGGTCAATTCTGGGTCGTTTGGGTAGATATTGTAGCCGGAAAGCGTTGCGCCCAACATACCCGGGCCGTAGGTGTGCAGGGGCACTAGGCAGGCGGGTTTGTTGGGGCCGGATGGGCCGAGGAAGTCATTTTGCAGGGTGTAGGCGACGCGTTCGGTGAGCGTACCGTCTGCTTTGCCGGGGTAGCAGCGGGCGAGGTTTTGCCCGTCGGCCTCAGCGATGCGGGTGCGGTTTAGATAGCTGTCGAGCGAACAGCAGTGCACGCCGACGACGCGGCCTTTGAGGGTGGCCGGGTCAAGCGATTGCAGGGTTTCCTGCACGGCGACGATATTTTCGTATTCGTTGCCGTGCTCGCCGGCGATCAGCAATAGCGTTGGGCCGTCTTTGTTGCCGGTGATTACCGTTACGGGCAGGCCGCGTTCGCGGGTTAGCGGGTCGTCACCGGCGATGGGGTGCGTATAGC
>Ga0315339_1001627_pt1 | contig 19200 bp, 17 predicted proteins | sample ASW17metaG_FD_204514 | JGI IMG/M metagenome (GOLD analysis project Ga0315339, IMG submission 204514) | Ammonia-oxidizing marine archaeal communities from Pacific Ocean, United States - ASW #17 | ecosystem: Environmental > Aquatic > Marine > Oceanic | place: USA: California | collected 2016-12-05
ACGGCAACTTCGGGCGCGGGGGACCCGGGTTCGGGTTTTTGCGCGGCGTGGAGCGACTACGACCGCGACGGCTGGCTCGATGTCTACGTGGCCAATGGCACGGGGGCGACCGGGGATTCGACGAACGTGCTCTTGCACAGCGGTGGCGACGGGACTTTTGCCAATGTCGCGGTGGCGGCCGGCGTCGCGCACAAGGGGCAGACGCTGAGCGCAGCGTGGGGCGATTTTGACGGCGATAGCTGGCCCGATCTCTATGCGTGTAATTTTACCGAACCAAATACGCTGTATCGCAATCAGGGCGACGGGGCTTTTGCCGATGTGACGGTTGCCGCCGGGGTAGCCGCGGCGCATATCGACGGTTTTATCACCTTCGTTTTGGATTACGACAATGACGGTGCGTTGGATCTATTTGTCGGCAACTGGAGTCTGTATGAGACGGTGTTGGCCGACCGCGTGGCCGGTGTGGCGACGAGTGAGCGGGATCGGCCGGTGCTATATCGCAACCGGGGCGATGGAACGTTTGAGGATAAGACCGAATCCGCTGGGCTGATGCGGGCGCTGGGTACAATGAGCGGAGTGCCTGGCGATGTCGACAACGACGGTTGGGTGGATATTTATCTGGGCAATGGCGGACCGCAGATGGGGCGACGCGATCCGGATGTATTGTATCAGAATCGCGGCGACGGGACTTTTGTCGACGCGACGTTGGCTGCGGGTTTGGGCCATGTCGGCAAATCGCATGGCGTGAGCTTTGCCGACTACGACCGCGACGGCGACCTCGATCTCTACGCGCCGGTGGGCGGCGCCCACCCCGGCGACCAATGGCCCAACGCGCTGTATCGCAACGATGGTTTCGGCAATCACTATTTGGTATTGGCGTTGCAGGGCATGCAAAGCAATCGCGACGGGATCGGCGCGAAGGTGCGGGTGCAGACAGGCGACCTGGTGCAGACGGGGGAAGTGGCGTCCGGTTATAGTTTTGGTAACAGTTCTAGCCTGGAGTTGGAATTTGGCTTGGGGGCGCAGGTGAAGGTCGACCGCGTCGAAATTACGTGGCCCAGCGGGCAGATCGACGTCTACAAAAATATCGCCGCTGACCAGCACTTGGTGCTCGAGGAGGGTGAGGCGCGATGAGGCATTGGCTGGGGGCCTTATGCTTGTTAGCGGGCTGTGCCGCCGATATGGATGCTCCGACGGCGCATCAGAGGGCACAGGATCTTATCGGCGGACGGGCGTTGCGCAGTTTAGATCGGGCCGAGTTGGCGCAAGCCGAAGTATTAGAGGCACAGGCTTTGGCGCGCGATCCGGCAATGCACGAGGCCGCTTTCGCGCTGGCCGGGCTCTATGCGGCACGGGGGGCTTACGAAGAAGCGACCGAGTGCTACCGCGGATTGGTAGAGGCGCGTCCGGACGAGGGATCGGCTTATGCCGGTTTGGCTTTCAGCTTGGCGCCCCAGGGGCGCTATAGCGGGGCGATGCGCGCCTATCAGGACGCGTTGCGTCGCGGTGAAAAAACGGCCGAGGTCTACGCGCGGTTGGGGCATGCGTATCAGGCGCTGGGGCATGTGGCGGAAAACCTCAATGCGGCGCGGGCGGCTTATCGCGCATCATTGCAATTTCAAGGCGAACAGCCCGAAGTGCTCTATCAGTTGGCTCGCGTCGAAGCGCGGGCGGGACAGGACGAGGTGGCGCGCCAACTAATGGAACAGGCGCTTGCCGCGTTGCCGGCAGACGGTGGGATTCGTGTAGATTTGGCCGCGCTCTATCGCGTTGCCGGTCAGCCGCAATTGGCCCGCGGAATGATTGCCGAGGGGTTGGAATTAGATACGGATGCCCCTGTCTTGTTGCAGGAGCTGGGACGGTTGTTATGGGAAGACGGCGATGGGGAGCGGGCGTTGCAGCAGTTTGCACGAGCGCTCGCCAGCGATCCGGACCTTGTCTTAGCCTATCGTTATATCGGACTGATACACAGCGCTGCGGGGCGGTTGCCGGAGGCGCTTGCAGCCTTTGATGAACTGGCGGCCCGGCAGCCGGACGATGCTGCTGTGAAGGTGAATGTCGGCATTGTATATAGCCGTATGGGCGATCTCGCGGCAGCGGAATCGGCGTTTAAAAATGCGGTGGACCTAGGAGGCGCGGGGGGTGACGCGGCGTTGAAGCTGGGAGGACTCTACGTATATCAGCGGCGGTTGCGTCCAGCGCTGCGGGTGTTGCAAGAGGCGACCGGCAGCCATCCGCAAAACGCCGAACTCTTCGCCTCATTGGGCGATACCTATCGGCAGTTGGGTTTGCTCAGTGCGGCGCAGCAGGCCGGCGAGGCGGCCGTTCGGATCGAACCGAAGCGAGCACTGTGGCGGTTCCATTTGGCTTCGACCTATGAGCGGCTCGACGGGGACAAGGCACAGTCTGAGTGGCAGCATTACCTGGTTTTGGCCGCCGATGACGCGCAGGAGGTGACACGTATGGATTATGCGCGGGAGCGTTTGCAACAACTCAAAAAGAAAGCGCGATAAATGATCGATCTGGTAACATTCGATATGGACGGTACGGTACTCGACTCAGAAAGTCGATTGGCACCTTCGGCGGTAGAAACCATCGCGGCGCTGGTCGATCGCGGGGTGCCGACCGCCAGTGTCAGCGGCCGCAGTATCCGCCGCAGCCTAGAGCCCTTTGCCGATCACTCCGAATTAGTGAGTGCGCTTTATATGGGTGGTTATAATGGTGCGGTGGTCGTCGGCCCGGATAAGGGAGCCGGGCGTGCAGTTTTGCACGAGGAACGACTGGATTCGACGGCATTTATTCAGCTGGTCGAGTACGGGCAGGCCGAGGGGCTGAACCTGATCTATTGTATGTTTGAGGAAGGCGACGACGGCTTTGTCGAGGAGTATCGGCATGTGGGGTCGGTAGATCATCTCGAAGTGCTCGGCGGGCCGGGTTTTGTGCTTGATGAAGCGCTGTACGCGCGTTGTCTGAGAGGTGAGTTGAGCGCGCCGCCGAAGATCATGCTGGTGGTCGATCCGAGTAAGCGGAACGGGTTGATTGCCGATATCGAGGCGTTGTGCGGTGACCAGGTGTATACGAGTTGGGCGATACCGGATCGGGTGGAGATTATGCGCAAGGGCGTCGACAAGGGCGTGGCGATACGGGCGTTAGTCGAACGTGTCGGTGGGGCGGTGGAGCGGGTTTTGTCGGTGGGGGACGCGGACAATGATTTGCCGATGTTGCGGGCGGCGGGAGTGGGGGTGTTGATGGGTAATGCTAAGGCGGAGGTGAAGAAGGCGGTAGAAGGGGAAGGGATACGGGTTGGGCCGGCGTTTGTGGAGGACGGGTTTGCTGAGGTTGTGCGCGAGTATGTCCTAGAACGGTAGGAATAGATTTTCTTCTACGCTCATTCTCGCCGACCATCCCTCGTCGGCTCCGAGATTAGTGCCCGATGTTACAATGGTGTAAAATCGGGCACTGAACATTCGCTGTGGGAAACCCCCTATCCCTACCTCAGCTATTGTAGGATACAGATACAAACCCCAATGGGGGTGGGTGAAGATATGGTCGGCCTCTTTATAGGTGTTGGATAGAAAAAATTCGGTTATTGTAAGTTTATACGGCATTCCTTTTCAGGAGTTGAGAGAATATGAGGTCGGTGTTTTTTGGTGTTTTGTTTTTTGGCATTGCTTCGGTGTTGGCTCAGGAAGAAGCGGGGGTGGATTCTCTGAAGGGTGGGGAGATGGTGTTGGTGGCTTGGGGGGACAGTTCGTTCTATATGGATAAGCACGAAGTGACGAACGAGGATTTTGCAGACTTTTTGAACGCGCGCGGCAATAAAAAGGTGGAAGGGGTCTATTATATCGAGATGGACAGCCGGTATGCGTTGGTTAAAGAGGTCGAGGGGCAGTTCGTGGCGGTTGAGGACTTTGAACGCCATCCGGCGGTTGAGATTTCGTGGCGAGGGGCGGCGAGCTATTGCGAGTGGGCGGGTAAGCGGCTGCCGATGCATTGGGAGTGGCGTTACGCCTGCGCAGGTGGCAAAGGTCGGTTGTATCCCTGGGGGGACGCCTATGAATTGGGGCGGGCGAATGTCTACGGCGATAAGGACGGTTTTGTGCGTACGGCGCCGGTGGGGTCGTTTCCGAGCGGTGCGAATCCGTTGGGTTTGATGGATATGGCCGGCAATGTCTGGGAGTGGACGCAAGGTGGCGGCAAGGTGGAATATTTGGGTGGAGGGTCTTGGATCACTGGCCAGAAGCAGACACAGTGTTCTAAGTTGGCCGATCTGGGTGGGCGTCATTCCTATATCCGTGGCAATACGCTCGGTTTTCGCTGCGCCCGTTAAGTGATGCTGATTTTTGTTCTGCTGCTGCTTTGCAGCATTGTTCGGGCCGACCCACTCTTTGTCGACCGAACGCTAGAGGCGGGGCTTGAGCGCAAAGTCGTTAATGGCGGGCCGGGCAAGCAGTTTATCCTTGAATCTACCGGTAGTGGCGCGGCATTTTTTGATTATGACAACGATGGCGACCTCGATCTCTATGCGGTCAACGGTTCGACGTATGACGCGTATGGCGCGGGACCGGGTAATGCGCTCTATCGCAACGAGGGGCGCGGCGTTTTCAGTGAAATGGTCGCCGGAGTCGAAGACCGGGGGTGGGGTGTTGGGGTGGCGGTCGGGGATTATGACGGGGACGGGTATCGCGATCTTTACGCGAGCAACTACGGGGCGAATATACTCTATCGCAATGTGGCGGATGGATCCTTCGTCGATGTTTCGTTGCAAACGGGTGTTGCGGGCGAGGATTTTAGCGCTAGTGCGGCATTTTTTGATTACGACCTGGACGGCGACCTCGACCTCTATGTGGCGAATTATGTGGTCTTTGATATCGAACCATTATTGCAAGATCCCGAGTTGCAAGATCCCTGCATTTATTTGGGTGGATTGCGGGTCTTTTGCGGTCCGCAGGGAATGGAGGGTGGGCGAGACCGGCTGTATCGCAACGATGATGGATCTTTCACCGACGTCACACTACTGTCGGGCGTGGCGACGGCCAATTTCAATTTCGGCATGGGTGTGGTGCCCGAGGACTTCGACGGCGATGGCGATCTCGACCTCTTTGTTGCCAACGATGAAACGCCAAATGTGCTTTTCCGCAACGATGGAGATACCGCGGGCACCAACGAGCGTTTTGTCGATATCGCGGTCGAGGCGGGAGTAGCCTACAATGGCGATGGGGAAGTCGAGTCGGGTATGGGCGTCGACGCGGGCGACGGCGATGGCGATGGCGACGCGGACCTCTACGTGACGAATTTCGATGGCGAGACCAATACTTTTTACGAAAATCTGGGCGACGGAACTTTTGCGGATGTCACGGCACAGAGCGGTTTAGCGGCACCGACGGTGAGTTTCCTTGGATGGGGCGCGCGTTTCTTTGACTTCGATCTAGACGGCGATCTCGATCTCTTCGCGGCCAATGGACACGTTTACCCGCAAGTCGACGAGACGTCGGCCGACGGGCGCTATGGCCAACGCAACCAACTCTTTGATAATGCGGGCGCCGGCGTGTTTACCGCGGTGGATGGTGGCCCCGGTTTCACGGTGGAAAAATCGAGCAGAGGGACGATCAGCGGAGATTACGACCAGGACGGCGATCTAGATTTATACATAACGAATATCGACGATAGTCCGACCCTTTTGCGCAATGATGGAGCCTTGGGGAATTATTTGGCGGTGCAATTGCAGGGCGCGGGCGCCAATCGGGACGGGTTGGGCGCACGGGTGCGGTTGACGACGGGTGGACGTACACAGACACGCACGGTCAACGGGGCGTCTAGCTATTTGGGGCACAACGACATCCGGCTTTATTTTGGCCTGCACAAGAATGGGTGCGTCGAACAGGTGGAGGTCACGTGGCCCGACGGCGGTGTGACGCGAATCGCCGATCTGCCGGCGAATCGATTGTTGGTCGTGCGCCGAGATGACGGATATGCGGTGAGATATTTAGGAGAAACTGGCCAAGCCGAAGTTGAATGATCAAGTTTGACATCTGTCGTATTTTAGGCGTTCTTTTAGGTCTTACAAATTTCACCGATAAGACCTTAATGTCCTGGAATTACACAGTAAAACGCGTTGCGCTCTTCCTCATTGTAGTCTGGGCGGCAGCAAGCGTTAATTTTTTTGTCCCGCGTCTAGGTACGGGCCGCGATCCCATTCGCGAAAAGCTCGGCCAGTTAGCCGCCAGCGGTGGGTTGCGCCAAGACGGTATTGAAGCGATGGTCAAGGCTTATCAGGTCAAATTCGGCCTCGACAAACCGCTCTATGTGCAGTACCTCAATTTTCTTGGCGACACGTTCACCCTGGATTTGGGTTACTCGCTGGCCAACTACCCGGCGCGCGTTGGGCAGATGATCGGCAACGCCATTCCCTGGACGATCGGGCTAATGCTGGTCTCGGTATTGATCGGTTTCGCCCTCGGCACGTTGATGGGCGCGCTTTCCGCTTGGCCTTCCGCGCCGCGTTTTGTGCGCAATATGGCGGTGCCGTTGATGACCCTCTCGGCGATCCCGCCCTATCTACTCGGGCTGATCGTACTCTATATACTCGGTCTAAAGTTAGAGCTCTTCCCATTATCGGGTGGATACTCACCGGGCATGCTGGCGATTGCCAGCGTCGATTTCTATTTAGATGTATTGCACCACTCGGTCCTGCCGGCCTTGGCTATCGTCATGCAACAGGTCGGTTTTTGGGCTTTGGGCATGCGTGGGATGATGGTGACCACCTCGGGCGAGGACTATATTACGCTGGCCGAGGCCAATGGCCTGCGCAATCGCACGATCTTTTTTCGCTTCGGCCTGCGTAACGCGATGCTGCCGCAACTGACGGCGCTGGGTCTTTCGCTGGCCAATGTCGTGGCCGGTCAGGTCATCGTTGAAGTTATTTTCGCCTATCCCGGCATCGGCACAGTGCTCTTCCAGGCGATACAGGCCTCCGATTACACGGTTATTAACGGGGTGGTCCTGATCCTCATTATGTCGATTGGTTTGGTAACGATGTTGATGGATTTCTTCTACCCGCTGCTCGATCCGCGGATTTCCCACACCCGGCAAAACTGATATGCATCGCCTAAGCCAAATATTCTATTACCTGCGCGAGAGTCCGATGTTAGCCGCGGGCATATGCATGATCCTGATGGTGGTGCTTTTCGGGGCATTGGGCCCGATTTTTGTCGATACCGACAGGGCGCAGCCGCTGGCGACGGTGCCCAGGCAGGACCCTTCGTGGGAGCATCCTTTCGGCACCGACGATTCGGGTCGCGACCTAATGGCCGTTATGATCGTCGGGGTGCCGTTGACGATGCGCATCGGTCTGCTGGCCGGAACGGTGGGCATGAGCCTGGGGGTCTTCTTGGGCTTTACCAGCGGTTATATGGGCGGCAAGATCGACACCGCGATCCGCGGCACGGTCGATACGCTTTTAACGGTGCCCGGTCTAGTGGTCCTCGTTTCGATCGCCTCGACAATCCGCGAGGAGATTAGCGTCAATATTATGGCGCTTGTAGTGGCCTCGTTGTCGTGGATGTGGCCCACCCGTACCATTCGTTCGCAGGTATTGACCATGCGCGAGCGAGCCTATGTACAGATGGCCAAGCTCAACGGCATGAACAACCGCGAAATCATCTGGAAAGAGCTGTTTCCGAACCTGCTGCCCTATCTTGCGGCCAACTTTACGAACGCCGTCAACTGGGCGATCCTTTCCTCGGTCGGCTTAGAAGCGCTGGGCCTCGGGCCGCAGAACGATCCGACACTCGGTATGACGATTTACTGGGCTATCACGTTCAGTGCGCTGATTCGCGGTATGTGGTGGTGGTGGGCGATTCCGATATTCTTTATCGCGCTGATTTTTGTCGGTCTGCTGATGATCGCAGCGGGCTTAGATGAACTGGCTAATCCCAAACAGCGGAAAGCCATATGAGCGCAAATGGCGACAACTAAAGAGAGCCTGCTCGATATTCGCGGACTGGAGGTCCACTTCGAGACCCGGCGCGGTATCGCGCGCGCGGTCAACCAAGTCGATCTAACTCTCTACAGGGGCGAGCGCTTCGGTCTGGTTGGCGAGTCGGGCAGCGGCAAGACGACATTGATTCTGGCGCTATTGCGCATGATCAAGACCCCCGGTTTTATCGCCGCCGGTAGCGCGACGCTCGATGACGGCACCGACTTGCTTAAGCTCAACCGCGAAGAGGTGCGGCGGGCCCGGCTCAAGAGGGTGGCGATGGTGCCACAGGGTGCGATGAACTCGCTCAACCCAGTGATGCGCATCGGCGACCAGTTGATGCTGACGATACGCGAGCACGCCGAAGAGGGTGAAATCCCTAACAAAGAAACACAGCTCAAGCAGGTTGAGGAGCTACTCGACAGAGTCGGCCTCAAACCCGCAGTGGTCCGGCTCTATCCGCACGAATTGAGCGGCGGCATGAAACAGCGGGCCTGTATCGCCCAGGCGATCTCGCTCAATCCGCAGTTGATCTTGGCTGACGAGCCGACCTCGGCGCTCGACGTAGTCGTGCAGCGGCAGATTATGCAGACCCTGTGCAAATTGCAGAACGAACTCGACGCGACGGTGTTGTTGGTGGGGCACGATATGGGGTTGATGGCGCAATTCGCCGAACGGGTAGGGATTATGTACGGCGGCAAGCTCGTCGAGGTCGGGCCGGTGGAGGAGATTTTCCACAAGCCGCAGCATCCCTATACGCAATTGCTGATTTCCAGTATCCCAAATTTCGAGATCAAGGGCGAGTTCAAGGGCATTCCCGGCGTCGGGTTGTCGCTGTTAGACCCACCCACGGGTTGCCTGTTCCATCCGCGTTGCCCGAAAGTCATGGACCGCTGCAAGAGCGTCGAACCACAGCTCAAGGAGATCGCCGCCGATCAGTTGGCGTCGTGCCTATTGCACGAGGAGGATCAACATGCCCCCGCTTCTTGAGGCGCGCAATATCCGCAAGGTATACCACGGCGGCGGTCAGCTTCTTGGCGGTGAAGTCAGCGAGACAGTCGCCTGTAATGATTTTTCGCTGTCGATCGACGCCGATAACCCGACCTTCACCACCATCGCCGGCGAGTCGGGCAGCGGCAAAACGACCATCGCCCGGATGCTCTTGGGCCTGCTCGAACCGAGCAGTGGTGAAGTGCTCTACCAGGGCCAGGACGCGCGCGACCTAAAAAAAGACGGACAGCAGCGGTTCCGCCAGGACGTGCAGGCGATCTTCCAGGACCCCTTTGAAGTCTACAACCCCTTCTACAAGATCGACCATATCCTGACCACGCCGATTCAGAAATTTGGCCTGGCCGCGTCGAAGACGGAAGCCTACGAAAAAATTCAGGAAGCGCTGCGCACCGTCGGGCTCAGGCCGGAAGAGACACTGGGTCGCTATCCGCACCAGTTGTCGGGCGGCCAGCGCCAACGTATCACGATCGCCCGCGCGCTATTGCTCAAGCCCAAGTTGATTATCGCCGACGAGCCGGTATCGATGGTCGACGCTTCGCTCAGGGCGACGATTCTCTCGAGTTTGCACACGCTCTACCAGGACTTCGGCATCTCCTTCATCTATATTACGCACGATCTGACGACGGCCTACCAGGTCAGCGAGAATATTATCATTCTCTTCCACGGCGCGGTCACCGAGGCGGGTGGTACTGAGAAGGTGATCAAGGATCCGCAGCACCCCTATACCCGCGAGTTGATTCAATCGATTCCGGTGCCTGTGCCGGGTAGTGGGTGGATCGAAGAAGAGATAGAGCCGAAAGAGGTCGAAGACCCGGACGCCGAGGTGCATACTTCGGGGTGCCGCTATGCTGTGCGTTGTCCGGCTGCGATGGACAAGTGCCAGGTGGCGCCGCCGTTTTTCCGCACGGAGGGGGGGCGGGCAGTCTCTTGTTTTTTATACGAGGACTCGCCGGTGTTACAGGGCAACGATCTGCACGAGGTATTTCAGGCGCGCGATCGGTAAAACGCAGGTTTGCACGGGTAGCCAAGGGGTGTTTCCTCGCTCATTTTTGCCGACTGTCCCTAGTCGGCTCCGAGGGATATCACCCCTTTTTTCTTTCCTGCAAAAAGAGGCGATATAATCCGCTTTGGGAACACCCCTTGGCTGCCCTCAGGTTGTGCAGGTAGTGCCGCTTGAATCCAATTTTTTAGGAGGGAAGTGATATGAATCGATGGTTATCGTGTTTGGTGGTAGGGATGTTGCTTGGTTGTGGTGGAGGAGAAGGAGGCGGAGAGCATAAGAACATTCCGCGGAATCGCACATTGATTATGGATTGTTCCAGCTTGCAGGACTGCGGCGGGCAGATTAAGGATTACAATACGTTTAACCCGTATCTGTTGATCGGTAAGTCGAACACGGGGTGGAATTTCCTCTATGAGCCGCTGTATTTCTACAATGCCTACGATACCAAGGAAGAGAATATTATCCCCTGGATCGCCATCGGGCACGAGTACAACGCCGATTATACCGAAGTTGTCATCAAGATCCGCGAGGGGGTTGAGTGGAGCGATGGGCAGCCGTGGACGGCACACGACCTGGTCTTTACGATCAATATGCTCAGGGACAATGCGCCTGAGCTGGCTTTCTCCACCGATATGGAAGCATGGGTGAAAGAGGCGGTCGCCGTTGATGAGCTGACGGCGAAGATCAACCTGAACAAGGCCAACCCGCGTTTTGTCTTCAGTTATTTTACCCACAACTTCGACAATGGCGTACCGATAGTGCCCAAGCATATCTGGGAAGGCCAGGACCCTAGTGGTTTCAAAAACTTCGACCTCGCCAAGGGCTGGCCGGTGGTCAGCGGGCCGTATCAGATCGCGATTTCAGTGCCGGAACAGCGGGTTTGGGATGTGCGCGACGACTGGTGGGCGCAGAAGGTGGGCTTTCGCGAGAAGCCGAAAGTAGAGCGGATTATCTATCTGACCCATATGGAGGAAACGAAGCGGGTGCAAAATTTGATCTCCAACACGATGGATACCAGCTTGGATGTCAGACCGCCCAATATTCGTTCGATCCTCGAGTCCAATCCCAATGTCTCTACCTGGTCTGGGCGCGAGCTGCCGCACGGCTATCTCGACTGGTGGCCGGTGTGCTTGGGTTTTAATAATCTGGAACCGCCTTTTAACGATCCGGAGATCCGCCGCGCGGTCAATTACGCGATCGATCGTGACCAACTGGTAGCAATCGGTTGGCAGGGGGCCGGGACAAAGTCGCATTTGCCGTTGCCGGATTTCCCGCCGATGCGCAAATTCACCGATCAGATACAGGATCTGGTAGAAAAATACGAGATCGGTGTCTTCGACCCGGCCAAGTCCGCGGCCATTATGGAGCGCAAAGGGTATGCTAAAGACGCCGAGGGCTTCTGGGCCAAGGACGGCGAGCGCATCAAGATCGTCATCGATATCTTCGACGTCTTCACCGATATAGCGCCGGTTATGGCCGCACAGTTCAAGCAGGTGGGTTTCGACGCGAGTTTTCGCATGACCTCCGACGTGTTTTCGCGCATGGCCCAGGGTGTGGCGCGGTCCTTTTTGATGGGCAATGGCGGTAGCGTGCGCGACCCCTATTTCACGATGAGGCTCTACCACAGCCGTTTTGTCCAGCCGACTGGCACGCACGCCGAGCGCTTCTGGCGCTGGTCGAATCCCGAGTACGACGCATTGGTCGACCAGATGGGGCAGACCGCGCCCGACGACCTGGAGCTGCAACGGCTTTTCCGCGAGGCGATGGAGATCTGGCTTTCCGAACTGCCCGCGATCCCGATCGTGCAGTGGTATCACCGCATACCGCACAACGAGACCTATTGGAAAAACTGGCCGACGGCCAAAAACCCCTATATCAATAGTGCCTACTGGCATAATACCTGGTTGCTGGTGTTGTTGGGGTTAGAGCCGGCGCAGGGCTGAGTCGGGCGTAGCAAGTGTTTTTGGCGGGGATTCCAGATGGAGTCCCCGCTTCTTTGTTGGTCTGCTCGCCGCGTTTTATATTGATGGCTATTGTGGCAACACTAATCGTAGACGGACCTACGCCGCTGCAAGGCGAAATAGAGGTCGCCGGCGCCAAGAGCTCGATGAGCAAGTTGTTGACGGCCGAACGGTGCGAGTTCGTAAACGTACCGGCTATCGGCGATACGGAAATCACCAAGGCGATCAGCGAGGGGTTGGCGCCGGACCTAGGCGCTGTCGGTTGAGACACCGGCACCATGGCCTGTGGCCGAGGCGCTCGCGGTGCAAAACCGGCTATCGGTGATGATGTTGGCGCCGTTAGTACATCGCCACGGCTGGGGTCTGCGCTGAGGTGCGTTCGGTGAATCCGCGGGGTCGAAGAACTCGACCGCGGTTGCGAGGAGATCGGCAAGGGCCTGCGGGCATTGGGCGCGGCAATCGAAGGAAAACAGGATTAACGCGAAAATAGTGATGTGTCTGAAGAACGCTCTGCGCATTTAGTCCTTTTGCTGCAGCTATTTTTTGGACACGAATTTATATACAAGGGAAAGCGGGATCGCAGTGAAGCGAATTAAAGGGCATTGGTTTTGTCTATTGGCGGTTGCACTCAGCGCTTGTGGCGGGGGCGGAGAGGGGCCCAACGATCTGAAGAATGTGCCGAGGAATCGCACGCTGATTCTCGATTGCGTCGATTCGGGAACTTGTGCCGGGCAGATGAAGGATTACGATACTTTTAACCCCTATGTGCCGGGGCAGACATCGCGCACCGGCTATCAGTTTCTCTATGAGCCGCTCTACTTTTATAACGCCTACGGTGCCAAGGATAATATCATTCCCTGGATCGCGACGGGGCACGACTTCAATGCGGACTACACCGCAGTCACCATCAAGATTCGCGAGGGGGTCGAATGGAGCGACGGGCACCCGTGGACGGCGCACGACTTGGTTTTCACGATCAACATGCTCAAGGCCAACGCGCCGCTCTTACTCTTCTCGACCGATATGGACACCTGGGTCAAAGAGGCGGTGGTCGTTGACAGCCTGACGGCCCGCATTGCCCTGACGGCCCCGAACCCCCGTTTTGTCTTTACGTATTTCACCCATAATTTCGACAATGGCGTGCCGATCGTGCCCAAGCACGTCTGGAATGGACAGGACCCGGAGACCTTTAAGAATCTCGATCTCGCCAAGGGCTGGCCGGTGGTCAGCGGGCCCTATCGCCTGGCCCTTTCGGTACCGGAGCAGCGCATGTGGGATCTACGCGACGACTGGTGGGCGAGCCGGATCGGCTTCAAGACTACGCCCAAGGTAGAGCGGTTGATCTTTCTGCCCTATGTCGACGAGGCCAAACGCGTACAGCTATTGTTGGCTAATCAGCTCGATTCCTGCGTCGATTCGCGTCCGCCCAATATTCGCTCGATGGTCGAGGGCAATCCGAAGATAACGTCCTGGACGGGGCGTGACGGCGATCTGGGCTATCTGGACTGGTGGCCGATCTCGTTGGGTTTCAATGATCTCGAATGGCCCTTTTCCGATCCGCAGGTCCGGCGGGCAATCAACTTTGCCGTCAATCGCGACCAGTTGGTAGAAGTGGGCTGGCAGGGCAGCGGTACGCCGGCAAAAGTGCCCTTTCCCGCCTTTCCGCCTATTCGTCGCTTTACCGATGGAATTCAGGATTTGATCGAGCAGTCCGGGGTGGGGATCTACGATATCGAGAAGAGTGTGGGGCTGATGGAGGCCAGCGGCTGGCTGAAGAACGGTGCTGGGATGTGGGAGAAAGACGGGAAGACGGTGAAAATGGCGATTAATATCTTCGGCAGCTTCCAGGATATCGGCCAGGTGCTGGTGGTTCAATTGCAGCGCGCCGGTTTCGACGCCTCGTTTCGCCAGATGTCGGACACCTACGACCAGATGTCGCAGGGCGAGGCGCGGGCCTATATGACGGGACACGCGGGTTCGGTGCGCGACCCCTATTTCACGATGCGGCTTTACCACAGCCGTTTTGTGCAGCCTACGGGTACGGCGGCGGAGCATTTCTGGCGCTGGAAGAATACGGACTACGACGCGCTGGTCGACGAGATGGGGCGCACAGCGCCGGATGATCCGCGTTTGCACGAACTTTTCCGTGAGGCGATGGCGATCTGGCTGAATGAGATGCCTTCGGTGCCGCTTCTGCAGTGGTATCACCGAATTCCGCACAACGAGACCTATTGGACCAACTGGCCTTCGGCGGAGAATCCGTATATCAATAGCGCGTATTGGCATCGGACGTGGTTGTTGGTGTTGTTGGGGTTGCAACCGGTACAGGGGTAGGTAGAGCGTCTCATGCATGCTGCGGGTCGGAGGGTTGCCTTCGGGCAAAGCTAAGCGGCCTTTTAGCTTGTGGAGGTACGCAGCGATGGCGCGGGCAGAGCCTACCTTAGTGAGCAGCGGCAGTGGGGCGATATAGTTCAAGCGATGGCCTTGGGGAGGCTTTGTTGTGCGGCAGACTCCCGATCCGCCGCTCCTGCGGGAGGACTGAAAGAGTGATGTAATAAGTACAAATGCGATGGTATCAGGTGATCACGCAGTCCGCAGAGTTTTTCCAATCACGTTGCCTGCGTTTAGCCGCTATGTTTGATGTTATTTAATTCAAATTGCAGAAATACCGTAGGGAGATATTCCCCAAGCCCGTCTCGACTACCTATAGTTAAGGAAAAATCGTGGATCGACCGAATATTCTGCTTATCATGACCGATGAGCACGCGCCGATGTATAGTAGCACGTACGGACATCCTTTGCTACAGACGCCCTATATGGACCTGTTGGCACAAGAAGGCGCGACCTTCGACAACGCTTATTGCAACTCGCCGCTGTGCCTGCCCTCCCGTATGTCGTTTATGACCGGGCGTTATATCAACCAGATCGGCGCGTATGACAATGCCAGTCCGCTGCCGTCGGATACGGTAACCTGGGCGCATATGCTTAGGGCAGTGGGGTACGACGTGACTCTGTCGGGCAAGCAGCACTTTTGCGGACCGGATCAACTGCACGGCTTTAATACGCAATTGGCGCGAGACCTGCATGCTGAACTATGGACCAAAAACGGCATGTTGCGTGGCACAGCCGATTGGAGCAAGGGCACACCGGCGGCCGCCAAGCCGTGGGGTGGGGTCGCCGAAGCCGGGCCGGGCACGACGACCGAGATCGAGGTCGACGACTTAGTGGAAGAGCGGTCAATCGAGTATTTGCGAGATCCGACGCGTAAGGAAAAACCCTGGGCGTTAAACGCCTCATTTATCGCGCCACATTTCCCGCTGATTGTGCCCAAGCGCTATTTCGATCTATACCCGTTGGACCAGATCGACATGCCGGAGATTCCTGAGGGGCATCTCGAAAATCAGCACCCGGTGCACCAGCGGATGCGGTCGATGTTCGGCGCGGCAGATTTCCCCGAAGAGCAGGTGCGCCGGGCGCGCGCGGGCTATTATGGATTGATCACCTATCTCGACGAAAAGATCGGCCGGTTGTTACAGGTGCTGGAGGAAACGGGTCAACGCGAGAATACGGTCGTAGTGTACTTTTCCGACCACGGCGAGATGAACGGAGAGCACGGGATGTGGCGCAAGTCGAGTTTATACGAGGCTTCGTCGAGGGTGCCGCTACAGATCTGCTGGCCGGGGCAGATCCAAGGCGGGCAGCGCATAGGCGAAGTGGTATCGTTGGTGGATTTGGTGGCGACAGTTGTCGATGTCTCCGGGGCGGAAAGCGTCGCGCCCTTGGACGGCGATAGTTTATTGGGGTTAGTGCAGGGGCGGGGTGGGGGGAAGGACGAGGCGTTTTGCGAGTATTTGGCGCATGGCGTGCAAAGGCCGACGGCGATGTTGCGCAAAGGGCGCTACAAGTTCAACTATAGTTTGGGCGATGCGCCAGAGTTATACGATATTGAGGCCGATCCGAATGAGTTCAACGACTTGTCCGACAGCCTGGAACACGCGTCCATCGTCGCGGAGCTTCAGGAACGGCTGTTGTTGCAATGGGACCCGGCCGTCATCGAGGCCGAAGTGCTGCAGAGCCAACGGGAGCGCTTGTTGATCGAAAGGGCCGGGAATAATACCCACGGGACTCCGATTCATGTATAAAGACCAGGTACAGGCTTTGACCTTCGATCTCTTCGGCACTGTGCTCGATTTAGGGGGAAGTCTGATTCCATTTATCGACCCGTTTTTAAACGGCAAGCGTGCAGAGATCGATGCGGAGGCGTTCTGGGGGCAATGGCGATTGCGGCAGCGGGTCGAGCAATACCAGGACAATATTATGGCGTTGGGGCATAGCGGCTACCAGGAGGTGGCACGGCGGGCCTTTGCCTATGTGTTGGAGTTGCACAAGGTTGAAGTGTCGGCCGACGAAGTCCACGACTTTATGCGTTGCTGGCAGGAGCTCAAGCCCTTCCCCGAGGTAACCGCCGCTTTGGCGCGGCTTACAGAGCGCTACAAATTAGTGGTGTTGTCCAATGGCGAGCCGGACTTTCTCGCGCATTTGGCGAAAAATAAGATTCAGTGGGATTTTGACGCGATCATTTCGGTGATGGAGGTCGGCGCTTTTAAGCCGCATCCCGGCGTCTATCGACACGCGGCGCATAAGTTGGATTTGGAAATGGGCGAGTGCCTGATGGTTTCAGCGAATGCGTTCGACGTGGTCGGTGGACGGTCCTGTGGGATGCGGGGGGTTTATGTCGATCGCTACAAGCTACCCTATGACGACCGGCCGTTTCCGCCGGATGCTGTGGTGGCGGATTTTAACGGTTTGGCGGAGGAGTTGTTATAGGAGAGGTCTTGGCCTCGCTATTTTCACAAACATGACCTGTATCCAACGCCGGCCCCTCAGCCCCTAAAACAAGCCCCTTCGTTGATCGGATAAATCCAGCCGGGAGTAGGCGCCGCGCCAAGGCGGTCACCCCTATGAAAAAGAGGGCGATAAGCCGCCACACCACTTGTCCCCAGCACCTAAAAGGTCCTTTATACTTCTGATACATCGTTCTACGGACTGAGCATTTTGCAATGAGGAAATAGCACCCCAAAGGAAAGTATTTATGATGGAGTTGGATATTGAAGAATGGCTGCGCTATCCGAAGATTGATATGCACTGCCACGTCTGGAATCTTGCCAACGAGCAGGAAGAGCAGGTTTCTAGCGAGCAGTTAATTCTGTCCGGGGAGATGTTGGGGATCACCGAGTTTTGGTGTTCCTCGCCCATTATTGGAGGTTTAATCGCCTCGGTTGAAGCGGTGCGGGAGGAAAACAATACAATACTGAGGGCGATAAAACGGCATCCCCAACATATTCGGGGCATGTGTTTTGTCATTCCCGGCCATTATCAGATGGCGTTGGACGAAATTAATCGTTGCTTGGATAGCGGCATGATTGGCATCAAGCTATACAATCAATATCGCATAAACGACCCGGCGGTGTTTCCGGTTATTGAACTGGCCATCGAGCGGAAGGTGCCCATACTGGAGCACGCGGGATATTTGCACGCACGAGAAGATCTGGATAGCCAGCCGCTGATTTCACACGGAGAACATTTTGCGGAAGTGAGCGCCCGATATCCAGAGGCCATGCTGATTCACGCGCACATCGGCGGCGGCGGAGACTGGGAACATACAGTGTCAGCGATGCGGCACGGTTCGCCGAATCTGTATTGCGATGTGAGTGGGAGCAATTTGGACGACGGGCAGGTAGAATGGGCCGTGGCTGAGATGGGTGCAGAGAGCGTGTTGTTTGGCACGGACGGCACTATGACGGGCAGTGTGGGCAAGGTGATTGATGCGACGCTGACGGAGGAAGATAAAAGTCTGATTTTCTGGAAAAATGCAGAGCGTATTTTGGCGGCTCAAGGTGCGCGACCTACTCAGCCGCGGGAGGTCGTGGCATGAATTTTTTTGATTTAAATGCATGGCTGGGCGTCTGGCCATTTCGCTCTTTACGGGATAATACGCCTCAGACTTTATTAGCTCGTTTGCAGCGGGCAGGTATAAAGGCGGCGGCTGTATCACAGATCGAGGCAGCGCTGCATCGCAATGTACAGCCGGCCAACGAGAAATTGGCAGAAGCTGTGGAGCCGTTTGAAAAACAGCTTATTCCGATGGCCACTATCAATCCTCGTTTTCCAGGGTGGGAAGAGCATTTGCGACGCTGTAATGAGGTGTTGGGCATGAAAGGGGTGCGGTTATTTCCAGTATATCACGATTTTGCGGCCGACGGTATAGAAGCGCGCAGAGTGGTCGGAGCGTGTGCCGAGCGTGGTCTGATCGTCGTGATGCCGCATCGGCTAGAAGATGCGCGGCAGCGCCATTGGATGGACCCCGGGCAAACGCTGGACTTAAATCAAGTGGCCAATCTGATAGAGGCTGTGCCGGGTGTTACCATCGCAGTGACCAACGCCCGTGGTATAATGGGCTCGGCACTATGGCAGCGACAAGAGTTGCGCAAGAAAAACTGGGTTTTTGATTTATCGCTAGCTGAAGTGCACTATGTCTTACATAAAGACGTTAATCGGATGCGCGAGTTAGCCGATTTTATAGACGAAGGCGGTGCGGACCATTTGGTATTTGGCACGCACACGCCCTTTTCGTATCCGTCTGCAGCGCGTGTAAAGGCGGCGGTGTTGCCCGTAGAGCCGGAGACGTTAAAAAAAATCTGTTGGGGTCGCGCCAACCAACTAATGAGGTTGGAAATGCCTGAGTGATGGTGGGATCGGCGATAAGGCGTAGTGCCCACGTATATTCTTCGCACAAAGAATTAAACGAGCCCTTTAGCCAAAGCGGGTTAACCCGTCGAGCAGCTTTGGGGGGTGCCGTAGATCGTCCTGTTTGAGTAAAGGGGATGATTCAAATATAGGGGCTCGGTTTTCCACACTCGCCCTCACACCGACCACACATTCCATCCCTCGTGTCCCCACGCCTGCAGCAGCACGAATGGATCTAGCGTTTCCTCTAGTCGTGCTCGCAGCCATCCATGGTGGTGGCCAATCTCCTCTGCCCACGCCGGCTCCTCCAATAAATTCCGCATCTCGTAGGGATCGTTCTGTAGGTCGAAGAATGCCCACGGCTCGGCCCCGTTCTTGTCGCCTTTTACCGTGTATTTAAATCGCCGGCTCCTGAACCCGCGCCACACCGCGTCGTAGAAGGCCACGCCCGGTCGCAATTCGGCGACGAATTCGAGCAGCACGCCGTCGCGGTCGAGTGC
>Ga0315339_1001628_pt1 | contig 19190 bp, 17 predicted proteins | sample ASW17metaG_FD_204514 | JGI IMG/M metagenome (GOLD analysis project Ga0315339, IMG submission 204514) | Ammonia-oxidizing marine archaeal communities from Pacific Ocean, United States - ASW #17 | ecosystem: Environmental > Aquatic > Marine > Oceanic | place: USA: California | collected 2016-12-05
GTATTTTCCTACAGCCGCGACGGAATTCATGGGATGGTCACTTCGACATACATTTGGATAAAGTAGAATTACTATGCTAACGATCCCTCTGTTCCGAGGAATCGATCGTCTTACATCATAGACATTCATATGGGTTCTAACCTTCTCTATGCTTGAACCACGAATTGGGGGATTATTCCAGTCTATAGGGTCTGTTAGTTGTCCGGTGTGAGTCGGCACAAGTAGAGTCCCTCCGGTCCCTATGCACTCGAGAACTGCATCGATTACATCGGTAGCTCCGTTAACCACGTAATCAAGTTGAGACATAGAGGAGTGCAACATGATTGCCATGTCTGTTGTTACGCCAACAGAACAGAAACAGTCATACAAATCGCGTTTACTAATAGCATCTAAAGCGTCGTTCATCGGAATGTAGCCGATCAGGTACTACCGGTTGGAATTCTTGAGAAATTGCGCAACCGTATTGCCATACTTTTCCAAATAGAACTCTAATCGTTTGTAGTCTTCTTCGACATCGATTTCACCTGTATCTGGTGTGTTAAAGCCCAGCATCCTCGGGCCAAAGCACGAATTCAATTCTCGAATAGTGGTTGTTTTGATTACATCGATATAGCCGTTGCCTATATAAGCAGGAGCGAACTCTTGCCTAGGAAGGGCGAAGTATTCGGGTCTTGGATCTAATGGACATAACCCGTGCAAATAGCCATCTTGTATTCCGAACATCTTACCTGGATTTTCCGGAAAGTGATGCACCGATATTAAACTAGTTGCATTAGGCTCGGACAATATCCTACTAATTGCCTTGTCTAAGATACTTGGTTCACGTAATGGCGTAGTGGGTCTAAGCAGTGCCCAATAGTCAGGAGTGTAACCTTCGTTTTCTTCGAACCACTCTATGGCATGTTCTAAATATTCCCGATCAACCGATTGATCGCCAGCTAGAATCTCTGGTCGCAAAAAGGGAACGTCACCACCGTAAGTTAGCGCAATGTCTGCAATTTCTTGACTATCAGTAGATACAATAGTGCGCTTAATTTGAGAGGAGAGTTTTGAAACTGCAATTGAATATGCGATTAAGGGGAAATCTCCTAGATGTCTTATGTTTTTTCCGGGAACGCCTTTAGACCCACCTCTGGCCGGTATGATCCCAACCAAACTTGGCTTTTCCATATTAGTAGACAGTTTTCATTTAGTTAGATACTGCATTTAGTTCTCGAAGTCCTTTGAAGACAGGTGCGCCTGGAACACACTCTAGGTACTCATCAATCGACTTCCCGCTTGCCAGATATTCTGCAAATACGTGACACGTTTTGTCGAATGCATCTAAAAGAATGTCCAAATCTTTCTTAGAATGTGAATATGAAAGCATTAAAACACCAGCAAAACACAGTATTCCATTCTTAAACATCTCTTGCTGATAAAGAGAAGCAAGTTTAGGATTTTGAATTCCAGAATCGTCGTGAGTATTGACCATTAACCGAACAGGATATCCTGCAAGAGAAACATTTTTCCTTAGCTGATGGCGGTCAATTATTTTGTCTAGATGCTTATTGAGGTATTCACCTTTTTCCCAAATCAAGTCAATGACATTATGTTCTCTATAAAAATCGATATTGGCCGATGCGGCAGCTAGTGTTAGTGCTTCTGGCGCATAGGTTGAGGATAAGAACACTTTGTCGAATCTTTGCATAAATTCTTTTTTCCCAACTAGAACTCCGAGTGGCATGCCATTAGTTATACCTTTCCCGAAAGCAGCTAGATCGGGTGATACACCAAAATATTCGCCACCACCGCCAAACGCAAAACGAAACCCAGAGATCATTTCGTCGAAGATTAGTAAAGCACCATTTTCATGAGCTAGGTCTCGTACTTGATGTAAAAACTTTGAGTTGGGACACATTTTGCAGTGTGTTCGATTAGTTCTAGAATTACTATCCAGTCCATTACAACATGAAGGTCTTTGGCCAATTAATGGCTCCATTATTATTGCGGCAACCTCACCGCTATGCTCTTTAAACTGCTGGCGTAAAGCATCAATATCACCGTACTCAAACGTATACGTAAGATCTTTTATAGCTTCTGGTATACCCGAGTTTCGGTCAGTCGTAGCTACGTACCAGTCATGAAATCCGTGGTAACCCCAGCAAAGAATCTTATTTTTCGACGTAACATGTCGAGCCAAACGTACTGCAGCTGCACAAACGTCGCTACCGTTCTTAGAAAACTTCACCATCTCCGCGTACGGTATGCAATCAACTAGCTTTTCGGCAACTTCAACCTCTAACACATTTAGCATACTGTAGAGAATGCCGCCCTTATCCAGTTGTGTCCGTATAGCATCGTCAATCACTGGATGTCTGTGACCGAGTGTGACAGGGCCACACCCCATAACCATATCTATAAATTCATTGTCATCGACATCCCACACTCGACAGCCATCCTGATGAGACAGAAACTTTGGTGCAGCACCGTCAGGATACACACCTGGCGCCCTACTGAACGTGTTAGTGCCTGATCCGATCAATTGTTTCGCCCGATCGTATAACTTATTGCTATTAGCTATACCTTTTCTCAGTCCCAAACCATGATCTTTCATAGATTATCCCTCAAAAAATACTTATCGACTTCATCTTTAAACCAGCTAAGCTGCTGGGAAAATACCTCAAGCCCTTCGTCATCCCGAAATGCTTGCAAAATAAATGGGCCAGCATATTGGCAGAGGCTCAAGTGCTTTAATGTGTCTTTAATTTTTGCATTTCCTTCGCCTAGTTTTACTGGTCCACCACCAAGTGTTCGATCTTTGACGTGTACATCTGTTATTCTCGATCCGTAAGTACTAATTTCCTTTGCTGTATCATAACCTAGTGCCGCACTGTTGCCGGTATCGTAGTTCACAGTTGCATATTCTGACCCAATTCTTTCCAACAGATTAACCGTATCGATGGGATTGAGGTCCGTCTCAAGCGCTAAATTGACACTCTGTTCTTCTGCAATTTCGATAGCCGGCTTAATTGCCTGGACAAACCGCGCTTGGGCGTCAAGATTGTTTATTGAGGATTCGTCGACGCATGGAATGACAACGTTATTAACTTCTAACTTGGAGCATTTTCTTATTACTTGATGTAAAACGTGCAAACTGAACTGCCTTTGTTCGGAATGTTTAGAATGTAGAGGTGCTCGCATCAAGTAGTCACAACAAATTGTTTCGACTACGACCCCGCTCGACGCCACTTGAGTAAGAATTTCGTCTATGCCACCATTGTAAATCAAAGGATTTTTTTCTAGATCATCATAATCTAGAATAAATTCGATACAGTCCAAGCCAAACTGCGCCGCTAGCTTAAATTCACCTTGCCAATAGCCTACCGGATGTGCCTGGTATTGGTTCTTATACTTGGGTAGTAATCGCCCCTGCATTACACCAAGCTGAACCACTTTACAAATGAGCTCGAAGCTTTTCGGCTACTAAACGTTCCTCATGCGAAACTACTTTATGACCATCGCCTATCGCAGCCTCAATTTTTCTAATACCACCTACGAGCTGTATAAATCCACTAGGCTCTAAAGATGCCGCTTGATCTGATCCATACATCGATCTATCTAGTGTGATATGTCTCTCTAGCGACGTTATATTCATAGCAGCTGCAGCATATGAAATTGCCAAACCGACCTCATGACCACTATAACCAACGTCACAATCGTAACGCTCTCTCAAGGTGTTGATAACTTGTAGATTTGCATCTTGATCATTCATTGGATACGTTGATACACAGTGCATCAACTCAAAAGGACATTGCTCTGCACTAAATATTTGTACGGCTCGTTCTATATCGTCATACGTAGACATTCCGGTCGAAATAAATGTATGTTTTCCTTCGTGCGCAATCATCTTCAATAGTGGTTCGCAGACTAGCATTGCAGACGCAATCTTATTATATTTCAGATCATATTCAGCCAAAAAGTTTTGGCTGTCTATATCCCATGCTGACGCAAACCACTGTAGATCTAACCCTAGACAATAACTTGCTATTTCATCGTATTCATCTTGGCTAAACTCTAACCCATGCTTTTGCTCCCTTTGTGTCGTGCCCCAAGGGCTATCCCTAGGTGAATCTAGTAGTTCTTTGCTATATACCAGATCGATTGTACGTTTCTGGAACTTCACAGCGTCCGCTCCGGCTTGTTTAGCGACGTCAATAAGCTGTTTTGCAATACCCAAATCGCCGTTGTGATTTATTCCTATTTCTGCAACGATAAACATCGCTTTTGCTCCATTTCAAACAATTCGATTAATGACTATGTAGTCCCATTACTCATCGGCAACAATAATACTCCAATTAAGTCGATGCTACTGTAGTTCGGCCTTTCACTGATAGGTAGAGTTGAGCTTAGGAATTGAATTCACTGAACAATTTTCGCATGTAGTTATGCATATTTACAAACCGACAAAGCTCCATAACATCAGACCGGTTTATTGATTCCGCACACGAGTCTGTTAGCCTCGCATAAAGGCTTTCAATATAATTGCGATTGACCTGTGCCTGAACACAGTGTTTCAACACTTTGTCGTCATCGCTAATCATTTTTCCCAGTACTTGTATTTGTTCCTTAAAGCGTTCTTTTGCCAACTCCTTTCGCTTCACCTTTGTTTCAATTTGATCAAGATCAAATTGTTCTTTTCTGGGACCATTTAGTAATCGAGCCGTCTGTACAATGTCCCTAACAAGAGAGTAACCGTCTGGCCTAACAAAAAAACGATAAGAGTTGCCCGTCACGCTTCTAAAATATCGTGAGGAAAGATGTTTAACAAAAAATATCTCGCGTGCTCTGATAGGTCGGGCCATTAGAAATGACACCATTGGTCCTTCTTGATACGGTAATAAGCGAACATCTCCAGAAATTTGTCCACTATTGTGGTAGCTAATCGGTACATTAAAAACCGTACGACACCACCGTACCAACTTTATCAGAAAGGTTTTCTCGGCCACAGTCGCTTTGGCGTTATCGCTAATAGCGATATCGACCCTGGCAAATTCCTTGTATACGATGTCGCTGATACACCTTCTTCGGTTAGTGCGAAATACATCTTCAAACTTTCTCGAGTGAGATTTTGACGTGTTTGAGTGAAAAGGTAAGGTATGCTCTACAATCGGTGTCGCAATCGACTCTACTAACCGAGAGAGAGAAAAATCCCGCCCGCTAAAGTTGATGCTACCTTTACACAATAATAGAAACTGTCGGCAGAAGGAACTTCCAAGAAAAATCGAGGAGTAATACATCCGCTTCTCGACGGTGGACAAAATCGCTTTAAGGCGCGGCAACCCATAAATCCTAGACGGTGGGGCAAACGTATCTACATGATACAGAGTATCAGCATTTTGCCCAGTAATTGGAAATTGCCAAATTGGTTCCTTTTTGGGACTGCAATTTAGATTCTGGTTTGCGCTCAACCCCTCGAAAGTCACATTAAGCCCAAGGCCTTGTTCCCCTGTCGACCTGGCATCCTCAACAGAAACCTGGCTTGGCAAGACATCCGCCACGTCCTCTTGGAAGTAATCCATATTGAAATATTTTGAAAGCTTTTGCGCAATCTGACTCTCCCGGGTGGCTCGCTTGTTATACAGTTTATGGATACAGTCGACAGACTCTCCAATTGCGGAGATAGCTGCAAGTATTACTGCTGAATCAATTCCACCCGACAAATAGAGCTTGCAATTATTCCTCCCATAATAATCAAGTGTAAGTTTCAATATTCCTTCTAGCCTTTGGCCAAATTCCAAACCTTCTATGTTTCTGGACTTTAAGCGTTCTTGCTCACGGAACGCATCGGCCAAAAAAAGGTAACTCCTAATCTGTCGGTCCTGGTTGTTCCATTGTGCATAACCTCCTGCGGGTAATCTGTGGATACCTTTAAACAAGGTGCCAAACGATGTCCGCATCAGAATATGGTGTGCTGCGACATGTCCCACAATTTCATCTTCATCAATATTTTGGGTTGTGCCAAAACACTCGTAAGCTTCCCGTTCACTACTAAAAAAAGTTACAACACTTTTTTCTGGATATAAGCATAGCCCTGGCGAGCTTGTGGAACACCATATAGTCCAAGAAGTTTCTTTACCGATTATCAAATAAAAACTTCCTACGAGTTTCAACATCAATAGAGGAACTGATTGTTTGGCGAGCACCGACATAATAATATGGTCAAATGCAGCATCTGGCTTCAATAGCTGATCATTTGATATAGCACCTAACAAATCACCAAACACATAAATTTGGAACTCTTTTCTATGCTCAAACCTGGGCGCATGGGGTGACTTCATATAGCCATCAACCAGCGAAAAATTAATATCTTTCATATTCTGAACCTAATTAAGGTGCCAGACCTCTTCAAGATTGAGTGGAGCATTCTCTTTGTTCGCAATAGCGATCCTAAATCGCTTATAAATTTGTGGGAACGAGGACGTTGGTACTTGGCAGCCCAGAAACGAAGCGAGCTCTTTTCGGCCATAACCTGAAACGGGGTCGAAAACCAGCAAGTCTTTAGGACGGCTCCGGAAGTGTGCGATAACTTCCGCATGACGCGCTTTGTAACGCGTTAACCATACTGCTGCAGCCTCTTTAAATTCTCCCAGGGTCGCAGTCTCGCCGAAATACCTCTACTGAATTATGTTTACGAGCCCTCCCTCGAAAAACTTTACGGCATTTGGGACTGTATAGCCGAGATCGGCCGCTCGATAGGTCCAAAAAAAAGACTGGCTTAATTGGACTTGGCATACTTGTTCTTCGTGTGACAACTATCCCTCATCCAGAGGATGTATAGCTTTTATACCATTCGCTGGTAATAAGGTTCTCCACTGGCCCTTCGATTAATGAAGCATACTTTTGAATTTCCTCTAATGGCTTGGACCACCATTTGAATTCCAACAGTTTGCTAATTTGTTCGTCATTGAATCGGGATCGGTGGATTTTGGCTGGTGACCCGAATATGACTGCGTAGGGTGGAACGTCTTGGGTTACTAAACTCTGATAACCGAGTACTGCACCATCATGGACTGTAACACCCGACATTATCGTTACTTCACTGCCAATGTAGACGTCGTTACCAATAATCGTTTTTTGGATCGGCTCTCCTCCGGTCGGATCATTGTTACTGTCCTTTATAGTATTAGTTACCCTATACGACAGAGGATAACTGCCGACCAAATCAAGTCGATGACCTCCCCCTTGGCCAATGCGTACGTTGTGTCCTATATGACAAAACGCCCCAATCGTTGTATTTCGTAGTACGCCGCCCGGCTTGAAATAGCTGTATCGCCCAATCTCATTGTCATCCCATGCCCGGTCAGTTGTCGCAAAAAATCTAGAGTGATCAGCGAAAAACGGAACGATGTGTTTTTGAGATGCACCAGCTTCAACGAGCTGTTTGGATATCACATCAAAAAAAATCGGAACAACAATTATCAGGTCGTAGTCCAAACTGGCAACCATCTCAGGCGCAAGAATCGGTGTTGATTCGAAAAATGCTCCAGAATATCGCGAATCGTTATCCAAAATTGCTACTACTTCAACCAGGCCAATCAATTCCATTGCCTTGTACTGCTGGATGACGCCTCGTGCTACTTCGTCTATTCCGTAGATGGCTACTTTTTTCATTTAAGTTAGGGTCGAAAATCAGTTGTGATTGGCCCGAGGTGGCGAAACCTAGTACCACACTTTGCAGTCTTCTCTGTGATACCGATCTTTTAGAAACTTGTGAAGAATGTGTCCTGGCAGCCGATTTTACCAGCAAAAAACTGGTTTTGGAATCTCAAAAGTCTGTTTGATCCTTTAGGAAATCCAGAACTTTAGCATTAAATTGACAGTTACAAAGATAATCAACAATGAACAGATTAGGTGATAATGGCCCATGCTGCTGAGGATAGATAGGATGTTCGAATCCACCAAAAGCGGACATCAATTTCTGCATTCTCAAAGCCAGTACTCTCGCTAAAATATCGCCTCAAGCCAATTGTTCTGCCTTGCGGAATGTTTTGCAAAATTAGACCAACAAATCTTCATGAACGCAACACAAATAGATTGGTTTGCCAGATGCTTCATCAGACCATTTAGTAGCTTGAGTCGCCTTGCTGTCAAAAATATTCATTAGTTAATGCACGTCTATCAATTTTGCCATTTGCGTTTTTTGGCAACGCTTCCATCACGATAATTTGTCCGGGCAGCATGTAGTCAGGTAAGAACTGACGCAGGTCTGACTTAATTCTAGATTGTTCTAGGTTTCTATCACTCGCCACTATCAGTACCAGCTTACTCATGTCGCTCAAAACACCATGTAAAGCTACCGCTTCAGTTACATAATTCAAAGTATTTGCCGCTGCTTCTATTTCCTCAAGCTCGATTCGATAACCCATGTGCTTAACCTGGTTATCTTTTCTTGAGACAAAAGATAGGTGGCCATTACCTGGATTAACCTGAACAATGTCGCCTGTTCTGTAAATCTGCTCTGGGTAGGCACTTTGCAACGGATTCTGTACAAATGCCTCTGTTGTCCGATCGGGATCATTGTAGTATCCCTTGGCTAGGTTCGGTCCCATAAGGCACAACTCGCCACGCTCTACTGACTGCTCCCCTCCTTGCAAATTGTCCAAAATAAGGTAGTCGAAATTCGGCGCTATTCTTCCTAGAGTAGGTAACCCTTGGAGATCCTCAAAGTCCCTTGCCTCGAGTTTATATGCTGAACACATGCACGTGCCTTCAGTCGGTCCATAAACATTGAAGAAGTCGGTTCTGTGGCCATACAGATCATAAAGTATCTTTAGCTTGTTTTTTGGATACCCTTCGCCACCAAAAATTACCGTTCGTACTGACGTCCAATTTTCTGGGGAGAATGCTTTCATTGTATTCATAAAAATTAGTAAAGACGGAACTGAGAACCAATGAGAACATGCCAACTCGTCTATGGCCTTGACAACCTCGTGAGGGCTTTTAACAACATGTTCTTCGATGGGTAAGAGAGTTGCCCCATTAAAAAATGAGGCGTATATATCAAACACGGAATTATCGAAATAGATTGGATTAACGTTGCTAATGCGGTCACCGTTGCTAATGCTAAATGTGTTCTGAGCCCACGAAATAAAATTGAGCAAATTCTGGTGGCTGATTAGGACTCCTTTAGGAGTCCCGGTCGAGCCTGATGTAAACATGATGTACGCGCCATTTTCTCCCGTAACGTCGACCACATCGTCCACATCTTTTGTACTATATTTGTTAATTAACTGCGCTAATTCATCATTAGTACTCGGATACAGAAGGACCGTTACTCCGTCCAATAGACCTGCTCCAGCTTTTGTTTTTTTCAAGAAAAATATAATTCTTGGTTCACATTTTTCAAATATTTTCTGCTGTCGTTTTTGAGGCCCCTTTGGATCATAAAAACTATAGATTACTCCAAGCTTTAGGCACGCGAGAATTAGCACATAGCTGGCAATTGTTTTTATTCCAGGTGCGCAGATAACATCACCCTTCTTGGCTCCTTGGTCAATCAGAAATCTCGCAAACTGGTTGGCACGTTCGTTTAGTTGCTCATAAGAAACGGGTTCTGAGTGCCAGAAGCAAACAGCTATATGATCAGGATAGAGATCAACAAACGATTTGAATTTTTGCCCGAGGTTGTAGTGATACTCCCTCATCTGTGCCAACTATCTGGGACGGTCACTCTAATGTCATCCTCCACTCTAAACTATCCGCCTATCCGATGTGATGAGTTCAACTGTTTAGGTCGTTTTAAGTAGGTTGTAGCCTTTGACGTTATGAGGGGCTTCCTCTTACCTGTCACGATTCTTTTTTGCATTTATAAGGTAAAACCTTATAAAACGCCTTCCATGATCTTCAGTATAGTGCAGATGGTTAATTTCTAGATTATCAAACTGATCATAGATTAATTCTATGTCACTCTCTTTAAAACTTTCAGTAAAAAATTCGCATGCTGACAAATTCTGATCCTGGGAAAGCAGCATACTGAAAAAGCATCCTCCAACCTTTAATACTCGATGTACTTCGTTGAGAATTTGATGGATTGATGGTCGATCATTGTGCTGGATGGACGCACCATCTATGACCGCATTAAAAAATCCATCGGCGAATTTCAGGGCAGAAAAGTCCCCTAATGAGATATCAGCATTGAGGTTATCCTTCTGTAATAAAGATTGTGCCAACTCTATAGACGCAGGTGAGCCGTCGATTCCGTACACACTGAAGCCTTCTCGAGCAAGTAACCACAGGTTACCCCCCCTCCCTGATCCCAAATCGAGTATGCGGATCTGGGATCTGTCGGCGACATTTCCGAAGTTGCCCAAAACAAAGCGAACTACTGCAGGGTCAGGGTACCGATTACCGGAACCGTTCGCGTAAAAGTCCTCCCATTTATCGTCCCAAATCATTAGGGATTTCGGCTCAAAAAGCTGTCCTCCTCAAGGATTGCAAGACCGGCCCCATTTACGCCATATCCATTTCCATTGTAGGCCATATACTTTGTACCTTTATGCGCGAATACGTAGGGATATTCGATCATTTCGGAATCCCAACCACTCTCTGACACCGTAATCCCGACATTTTCATCCATTCTTTTCCAATTGATCCCATCATTCGACTCTGCGTATCCTATCCGATAGGTTTGATCAAGAGTTTTGAACGAAAGCCACATCCGGTAAATGCCGTTCTCTTTTTGAACACAAGGTCTCGCAAGTGCGGTTTCATTTTCATCTTTAAAATCTAGACAAACTATTCCACCTTGATCCCAGTCAATGCCGTTTTCAGATGTAGCCAATTTAATGTTGTATGTTGGTAGATCCGCATGAATCCATCCCTCACATGAGACATACCACATCTTCCAGTTTGTTTCGTCTTTAATGACGTAAGGCGCTGTCAATATTGAGTATGGCTCACGATCTGTGAGGTTGAGGATAGGCGCCTTGGAGTACCTTTCGAACGTCGCTCCGTTATCTTCACTAATCGCTAAACCGGTCATCAATCCAAATCTGGTTGTCGATCGAGGTTTCCAGCCAATATAGTACAAGTACTTCTTATCCTTATGATTGACAATGCACGATGCCGTCACCCCGTTGTCGTCGAACGCGCCGAGTGTTCCCAATCCTAATACCGGATTCTCGGGAGAACTTAGAATTCTGCTCGGATCAGAAATATCGACATCTGCATATCCAATGAGGGACTGGTTATTGGTATTTCTGCCACAAAAATACAAACGATAAACATCGCCTTCCAAATGATCGACGGTTGGATCCATCGCATGGGTAACCATCCAGTCCCGTCTGATCTTCTCTGGAGTAATAATTTGCCCCAACTTTCGCCACTTCATTGTCGTCATTGGTAGTCCTCTTCTGGCTAGGACATCTTCGTAATACGCAAGAACTGCTCGCTATTAAGCTTGTAGGGTTCTGTATTTTTCGTGATAAACACTGTGCCATCCTTAGCGGACTTAGTGATCAATGTTCCGGCTCCAACAATACAGTCGTTCCCAACCTGCACCATATGACCTATCGTGGCGTTAATTCCAACAAAGCATCGCTCTCCAATTATTGAATTACCTCCAATGCTTGCTTCTGAAGTAATCCAACAATGGTCCCTTATGACCACATGATGGGCGATTAGAGCGCCACTCCATACAAAACAGTTATTTCCGACCACTGCGAATGCTTGAACAGACTGGTGCTCCAATATAAAGCAATTTTCTCCAATTGTTATTTGATCCAAACAGCCTGCTCGAGAGTGGATATAGGTGACAAGTGAGTACCCCTTGGACTTTGCGGCAAGATATTTTTCGGCACGCACCCTATTCAGATTGGCATACCCAATGGCAACAAACATATCGTAATCATTTGGAGGGAATGTCTTATCTACCTCCTCAAACGAAATTATTGGTTTGCCATTATGGACATTTTTGTTTAGATGGTCCCTATCAACAGTGTACCCGACCACTTCGTGGTCAGTGTCATGCTCAAGATAGTAGCTCACTATGTCTGCTGTCTGTCCTACACCAAAAATTACAACATTCGCCATCACATCACCTCACCTAAAAATTAACCGAACGCTGCCTTGAGTCTAGATCACTAAACCACCGTCAAGATTTAGTATTCGTCCGTTAAAAAAGTCATTCCGAATTACCATATCGATTGCACAAATTACCTCATCTGTTGTTCCCAAACGTTTTAGTGGCGTTTTTTGGGTCCAACTTTTTAGGTTTGCCTCATTCAATGCTGTGCGAGTTGCAGGAGTATCAATAAATCCAGGCGATACACATACCGCTCTTATGCCAAGATGGCCAAATTCTTTAGCCCAAGTTTTAGTCAATGCCTCTACACCTGATTTTGACGCGGAGTAGGCCGATTGACCTGCATTACCTTGCGAGCTGATCGAACCAATATTAACAATCAGTCCCTTGGTACGGTGAGCCGCCATCTTCTGGACGACGCAGGTAGTCACAAAAAACAAACCAGATAAATTGATCGATATGACTTTATGCCAGTTTTCGAAGTCATGTTGGATAAACCCATTGTCCCCCAACCTGACTACAGGTTCGCTATGCATAACACCCGCACAATTGATAAGAATATCGATTTTCGAAAAATCTACCGCAATCTCGTCTATAACCTCGGAGGTAGACTTTGTAGAACTCACGTCACACTGATAGGTATGTATTCTTGAGTTTTCCAAACGCAATTCAGCTAAACCTTGTTCTGAAATATCTACGGCTGCAATCTTGGCTCCTTTGCTATCTAGATATTTAGAAAGCGCCAACCCTATACCATTAGCGGCTCCCGTGACTACTACACAACTATTCGTTATCTTCATTGATTCTCTTGGTGGATCTGCGGACTTTCTACGTTAGTTGTTGTAACCAAATAGTTATGCCTGGCCGATACATTTTATTCACCGATCTTATTCATTACGTCATTGAAAGTTCGAAATCCAGCTATTTCGTCTCCCGTAAGCGAAATATCAAATTTTTCTTCAACGCCTAAAATAAATGCCATGTACTTAAGGGAGTCCCAAGATTCAAGTTCGTTTATTATCGTGTGAGGCCCATAGTCGACTCTAGTGACCTCAAATATTTCATTAACTAAGTCAAATAATTTGTCAAATTCACTCATGCAACAACCTACCTTATATTGATTTGCCAATTAGGGATTAACTGATGAGCCTAAATGCATTGTAGGATTCATTTCTTACAAGGTCGCAGTTAATCGCGTAGATTTCTGGGTTTTGATCCAAATATTGCTTAACTCGTCGCATACCAAACGGTTTCTCATTTGACCGATAAAGATCGTTGATTATTGCGGAAACCACTTCAAAATCTTCTCTTCTATCAACCACAAATCGATACTGGCTATCGTCCACGCTATTCTCTAGGCCAACAACGCGAAATTTGTTTCTATTTTTGTGCATAAATGGTGTTACGTGCTCTCGATCCTCGTCTAGCGTAGCGTGTTGGTTTGTATAACTGAGAATTTTGTATGAACATAAATCCGCGCAAACTCCTTCTGCAAAGGTTAAACCCAAATAACAGTAATCCAAGTTCTTTTCGAGGAAAACATCAATTTGATTCGAAAGTACATCAACGTCCAATAAGGGGCAGTCTGCAGTAAGTCGCAATACCGGATCTGCGCCAAAAACGGTCGCTGCATCGAAGATTCTACCCAAAACATCTGCCTCCGATCCCCTATAGCAAAGAATTCCATGGTTCCGGCAGAATTCCTCTATTGGTTCATCATTGCGATCATCGGTGGTGGCAACAACAATTTGTTGAACTTTGGGTTCATGGCTTAATCGTTCGATTAAGTATTGGAGCAACGGTCTTCCCAAAACTTTCTTGAGAACCTTCCCAGGAAGCCGGGATGAGTTCATTCGAGCTTGAATTATTGCTGAGAGCAAGAGTAAAACCGAAGTACGGTCTAGGCCTACCGTTCTAACAACCTAGCGGCGACAAAGTCCAAAAAACGCGTCGAAAGTGTAATGCATGTGCTTTTCTGTAACTCTGCCGACATCTGCACTAACATATTGTGCCTCAAGATATTGAAGTAGACATTCTTCTTCCTCGAAGAAGAAAAATACTTGATCATTCCTGAAATCGAACCCTTGTATTCTATACTTGTTCTCCCCAAGACTTACCGCGCGTTGAAACAATTTATGCTTCGGGCCAGTTGTTGAAATAAAAAGAAACCCGCCCGGCTTCAGTACGCGACGAAATTCATTTAAAGCATCTCGTACGAGTTCTGCCGAGCCCTCATAGTGAATGGTTCCGATTGACAAGACGAGATCAAAGAACTCATCTGGATATGGTAGGGACCTATTAGATCCAACGTCAAATGCAGCTTTTATTCCGCGATGATCAGCCACTTGGGAAGAAATCGCTGTGATTTCAGGATGAATGTCACACCCGTAACAGTCGCAGCCGATTTCAGAAAATGGCAACAGGTTATTTGCAAATAGACAGCCCACATCAAGAACACGCCAGGTCGGTAATGGAGCAACAGGTTGCGCAGTGTAGTTCGAGCCACCAAACAATACTTTTACCATCACTTCATGTGGCCATTTAGGATACCGACCAGAATCAAGCTGGCGTTTGATTTCATTGGCCCATTTTTGTTCTTTACTAATTTCCATTTTTGAACCCAGCAAGCCGTTATAGTAATAAATTTATCTCAGTTAAGCGCCTTTTTGCTCATTAATGGAATTCTAGATGTTCCCAGCCTATTGGATCTCCTGCTTCAATTGTTTTGGTAATTTTCGCGCCAATGGCCACTGATTGATAACGTGCCCGTAGCCCCAACGCGGGCCTTTTGACAAGCAAATTCTCTACTTCCAATACCGCACCCGGTTCAAGAGTGTGTGCTGCGTAAAGACCTTCCCGTCGACCTTGAGTGATCTCGTCCGGTAACATCTGTTTGACGGGCGATCCCAGTGATTCGTATGCATCTTGAATCGCCCGAACATACATTTTTAATTGGTCGGGTTCCAGAGCATAAAAATGATCCGGCCCATCTGCTTCTTTGTCGAGGGTGAAGTGTTTTTCAAACACAGTTGCCCCAACGCCGACCGCCGCGACAGCTGCATGGCGACCAAGCGTATGATCCGAAAATCCTACGGGCCCACCAAACATTTCGTTAAATGTTGAAATTGTGCGAAGGTGGACATGTTGGACGGGCAATGGATACATCGACCCGCATTGCATCAATACAATATCACTATTACCGACCGCTAAACAAACGTTAATAGCCTCCTGAACATCGACTAAATCGCACATTCCAGTCGAAACAAGTACGGGCTTTCTTTTTGATGCAACATAGTGCAAGAGCTTTAAATTAGTTGTTTCCGATGACGCGATCTTGTGTGCTGAAATACTAATATCCTCAAGTATATCAACGGAGTCGTAATCAAATGCCGACGCCAAAAACTCGACCCCGTACTCCGAAGCATGTGTCGAGAGCGGTTCTACCCAATCGGGGTTTAACTCTAGCTCCTTAAATACTGAGTAAAGTTGGTCCCGATTTGGATAGAGTGAATCTGCACGAAATAACTGAAACTTAACTGCACTCGCTCCGGACTCTGAAGCAACTTCGATCAGGCGCTTTGCAACATCTAGCTTTTGATTAAAGTTAGATCCTGCCTCTGCGACAATATACGGACTACTGTTGCTGTCTATTAATCGGACCCCGACTCTGATTGACTGATTAAGCATCTCTTAGACCTCTAAGCACCTTAACTACTCGGTTTAATCCCTGTCCATCAACTATTGTTCTACCAGCAGCTGACATTTTCTTTCTCTGGGGAAATCCGTTCAACAAGAATTCGACTGAACTCGTAATCGTTTCCGGCGATACTCCGACTCCTAGATCATAAACTGATTCGAACTTTGCAAATCCCTGATTCGCTTGATTATGATGTAGATCGATAGATAAGGATATTGCGGGAGTACCTGTCGCGGCCAACTCATACTTTGTAAGCCCAGAAGTTGTGACAGCTAAATCGCACCAGAACATCGCCTCCGCTAATGACTCTGGTGAATCTAGAAGTTCAGTTTGTTGTGGTGACTTTACTACTTCCCTCTGAATCATCTGCTTCAACTCATTGCAGAATAATGGGCCTATCGCCACCTGTACCTCCAAAGGTTTTTCAATCACGGCTAATGCTCTACAAATTACAGGGCTAAGCTTTGTGGGATCACTTCCCCCGCAGGTTACTAGAACTCGGTTCGCGTTTTGATCTCGAATACTCCTGACTGGCTTTCTAGTAAATTCTGGTTGTAAAACCGCATATTGTGGCCCCATTTTCAAAACGAAATCTCCTGCTGGGGGCGTCGTTGCTACAATGTAAGGGATAATAAGTAGGTCGATAGAGTACCTGCTGCATTCGTGCAACAAAGAGTTCTCGCCGGTAGAATCAAAAGCAGCTATTTGGTGGGTTACTTTGCGTAACCGATCAAAGAATATCCCAGTTTTGAACGCATGACTATGAAGAACATCGGTATGTGACAAATCTAGTACTACTGCATCATATCGAATTTGATCTAGAGATCGAGGAATTGGCTCGAGATCAATATCAGCTAATTTAGAAATGCTTCGGACATGGCATGAGTATCCACGATTTTCAGCACGTTGTTTAACCGGCTCCTCTCCGTATATGAGAAAGTCAACCACATGCCCATTTTCTACAAGCCCGTCGGCCAGAGTGAGTGCACGATTTAGGTGACCAACGCCCACTCGGTTTCCGGCTGTACAGATAATTAGATAGCGCTTACTGAACCGCTGCATTCGTATAATTTATCATTCGGCAAGCCGCTTATGTCGATAAATCTATGTTCTGATCCTCGGCTTAAACTAAGAATTCAACATTATTTGCATTCTGCTCAAATAGGTTGGTTACGACGAGGTATCGATGTAAGTGATCAAAAGCTATTTGGTGTCTCGCGATACAGATGGAAAGATAACGAGTTATTCGAGAACACCTATTAAGGAGGTTGCACCCTAAGTCAAGCGCATGAAACCAGAGTGGCAGATTTCGCCGTCGAGCATCTGTTCTAGTGTCTCATTCATAATTGCCGCTTTTAAACGTTTTCCAATGTCGAACACTTGGTCACAGTAGTCACCAATTATTTCTTCTGTATGAGCGGCCGATAGGTATATAGTCGTACTAGCAAGGTATCCCATCCTTAACATTTCTTGCGTAAACACTGTTTTTACGAGCAATGGGTTATCCTCACTAATAGTGAGCACGGGTACAGTCTGCATGCCACCTCGTTGGATGCGAAGATCCAAGTCTTCAAAGCATTTTAATACACGCCCATCAAAATATTGGCTGATCTGGATTAAATACTCTATTACGTTGTCTTTTTCAAATATGTTGATTGTTTCCAATGCGGCAGCATATCCTGTACGTTCGGTCCAATAACTGCTACTCATGAATGTTTGTTGAGCAGCTTCCATTACAGGTCGTTTTCCCAACACTGCCGAAATCGCATAACCGTTTCCTAATGCCTTACCGAGAACAACAACATCTGGTTCAAGATCATATAGCTTATATGCACCACCGATGCTGAGCCTAAATCCGCTGGAAATTTCATCAAACACAAGTACGGCGTTGTTTCTTGTGGCTTCTTCACGGACGCGGTTTAAAAATTCAATATCAGGCGTCATACCCCGCTGGACTTCAACAATAAAGCAACCTATTTCCCCCCCGTAGTCTGTGGAAATATCTTCAAGCGCAGCGACATCACCATATTGAAACGGAATCGTCGTGTTCTTTAGTTCTGTTGGTACTCCCATCGGGTCAAGTCCTGGAAGTAATAGATCATCGAGTCCTGTTGCACTATGGTGGTTAATCGACAAATACCAGTCGTGCCACCCATGATAGCCACAAACGGCCACTAAACTTTTGCCGCTAGCAGCTCTAGCAATTCTTATTGCCACACTGACCGCTTCACCACCTGTGCGAGCAAAACGTACCATTTCCATATTTGGATGTAGCTCCAATAACTTTTCTGCTAAAGATACTTCTTCTACCGGATTCAAGGTACACATCGACCCTTTCGATATTGACGTATAGACGGCCTGATTGACCCTGTCATTCGCATAGCCAAGCGAGCAGGTGCCAATCCCCATTATGGACATGTCTATAAAATGATTCTTATCTAAATCCCATACCTCTACGCCTTTGGCTTGACTATAGTAATTCGGCCATGCCCCTGGCAGAAACATCTCTGGTCGCTTAGACAAAAATTGTCCTCCACCGGGGATAATTTCTCTAGCGCGTTTATAGGTTTCTCTACCTTTTTTACTGGTCAAATTCTTGCCGTCCATTCCTAAATACTAAATCTATTAAAGGTTTTTCATCTCAATTCGCAATGCCATTATTGCAGCTAAATTACACTGTTTCCAACTACTAGTTTTGGCGATTCTGTAGATATTTTTTCTTTATCATTTGATTTAGTTGGGACGAATATTTTCTCGTCACAAGCACCTATTATTCTTATATATACAAACAATGTTAAGCCAAAATAGTCCCACCGAAATTACGATAAAACTACATAGGACTGTAAGCCACTGAAAACCCAGTGGAAGGGTAGAGCTCAGTCGCCAGGGCCAATGGATTATGAGTTCACTGCACTAACCAACGGAGCTAAAAGTCTGACTGTTGCGTGGAGACCAAACTTAAAGTTCGGTCTTGTGATTACTGATCGAGGTAGCTTCTGAGTCTTTCCGAGCGCGTGGGGTGGCGCATCTTACGCAGTGCTTTAGCTTCGATCTGGCGGATGCGTTCCCGCGTGACATCGAACTGTTTCCCGACTTCTTCCAGCGTGTGGTCGTTGTTCATGCCGATGCCAAAGCGCATTCGGATGACTTTGGCTTCCCGCTCGGTCAGGCTGTCCAGAATATCGCTGGTTGCACCAGTCAGACCCGAACCCAGTGCCGCTTCTTCAGGCGCTTCGACGTTCTTGTCCTCGATAAAATCACCCAGGTGTGAATCTTCGTCATCACCGATCGGGGTTTCCATGGAGATCGGCTCTTTGGCAATCTTCAGGACCTTGCGGATCTTGTCTTCTGGCATATCCATGCGTTCGGCGAGTTCTTCCGGCAGTGCTTCACGGCCCTTTTCTTGCAGAATCTGCCGGGAGACCCGGT
>Ga0315339_1001630_pt1 | contig 19183 bp, 17 predicted proteins | sample ASW17metaG_FD_204514 | JGI IMG/M metagenome (GOLD analysis project Ga0315339, IMG submission 204514) | Ammonia-oxidizing marine archaeal communities from Pacific Ocean, United States - ASW #17 | ecosystem: Environmental > Aquatic > Marine > Oceanic | place: USA: California | collected 2016-12-05
CGTAAAATCTACGCTTGCGCAAGCGAGGCGCAAATAATCGAATTCCTTCACAGTCTCATGTCCCCGAAATGTCAATCTAACGTATTGAAATCAATACCGGTATGAGAGAGAGTCGAGTACTGTGGCCATGACCTATGACCAATTCAACAAATTCTGTGGTGCTCTCCCGGCCACCAGCCATGTCGTCCAGTGGGGCGGCGCGCAGGTGTGGAAGGTCGGCGGCAAGATCTTCGCCATCGGCGGGTGGGACAATGACGAACCGCGCTTTACCTTCAAGACGTCAGATCTCAGTTACGAGATATTGAAAGAACAGCCCGGTCTGCGGCCGGCGCCCTATCTTGCGGCGCGTGGCATGAAATGGATTCAGCACTACGAAACTCCCGGACTCAGTGACGACGATCTGAAAGCGTATTTTCGCGAGTCCCATCGTATCGTCTCGCTGGGCCTGTCGAAAAAGCAGCAAAAAGAATTGGGCCTCAATCAGGAGACCCAGCCGAAACCGGCACAGCGAACGTAAAAAACCTCTGGTGCATTGCGATATTCGCCCGGCAGGATATCTTGTCGGGAGTGTCGATGATTTCCCGCACAACGACCGGCAATACAGGCGGAACACCGCCAAAACCTCGACAGCAAGATCGATGGAAGGCAATAACAGGGTATGATCGATAAATTCGTGCAGTCGATGGCCGAGGCCATGGAGGGCGTCAAGGATGGGGCGAGTGTCCTCATCGCCGGCTTTGGCGCTGTCGGCCAGCCGCTCCATCTGATCGACGGGCTAATTGAGCACGGCGCCAAGGACCTCGTTGTAGTTTCCAACAATCCCGGTGTCGGGCGGGTCGGTTTGGCCCGGCTTCTCGAGCTTGGCCGGGTTCGCAAAGTTATTTGCAGTTTCCCGCGCAGTTTCGATCCGGTTGTCTTTGTCGAGCTCTATCGCGAGGGCAAGATCGAGCTGGAGATCGTCCCGCAAGGCACGATGGCCGAGCGAATGCGCGCGGCCGGGGCTGGCATTCCGGCATTCTTTACCGCAACATCGGTCGGCACCAGGCTGGCGCATGGCAAGGAGCAGCGCGAGATCAACGGACGGAACTATGTTTTGGAAGAGGCGCTGCCGGGCGACCTTGCCCTGATCGAGGCCTGGCAAGCCGACCGTTGGGGCAATCTCACCTACAAACAATCCGGCCGTAACTTCAATCCGGTCATGGCGATGGCCGGCGACCTGACGGTTGTGCAAACTCAACATGTCGTGGAACTCGGCGGCCTCGATCCTGAGGTAATTGTCACTCCTGGCATTTTCGTCAACCGGGTAATCCACGTACCCTATGGCGACCCAGAATTCGGAGGATGACCATGAGCGTATCAACTGATGTAAAGCCGTTATCGCGCGATCAGATCGCGGCGCGTATTGCGACCGACATCCAAGATGGCTGGTACGTCAACCTTGGCGTCGGCATGCCGACGCTTGTCGCCAATTTCATCGACGAGGAACGCGAGGTCGTGATCCATTCGGAAAACGGCGTGCTGGGCATGGGACCGGCGCAGGACCCGCTGGGCAGCCAGCCATGGCTGGTCAATGCCGGTAAGAAATATGTAACGCTGATGCCCGGCGGCTCATATATGCATCATGCCGACAGCTTCGCGATCATCCGTGGCGGCCATCTTGATCTCTGCGTGCTTGGCGCATTTCAGGTGGCTGAGAATGGCGACATCGCCAATTGGGCAACATCGGATAATGACAGCGCGCCGGCGGTTGGCGGCGCCATGGATTTAAGTGCCGGCGCCAAGAATTTATGGGTCGCGATGAACCACACGACAAAGGATGGCGAGCCGAAGATCGTCAACAGCTGCATTTATCCGTTGACCGCCGAAAAAGTCGTCAAGCGCATCTATACCGATCTTGCCGTGATCTCGGTATCGCCGGATGGGCTTGAGGTCGAGGAGATGGTACCGGGGCTGACGCTAGAAGAACTTCAAGACAAAACCGAAGCACCGCTGCGGCTGGCCAGTTGATACCGCCAGCGCGCATTATCCGACGCAATTAAAAAACGAGAACACTCCAAGCGCCACAGGGCGCGCGTTCCAAGGGGGGAAAATGACAATAAACGGTGAGGCGTATATCGTCGGGGCTTTCGAGCATCCAACGCGCAAAGCGCCAGACAAGTCGCTGGCTCAACTCCATGCCGAATGCGCCGCCGGCGCGATTGCCGATGCCGGCATCAGCAAGGATGACATTGACGGTTATTTCTGCGGTGGCGACTCTCCCGGCGGGGTGAGCTCGATGGCCGACTACATGAACCTCAATTTGCGGCATATGGATTCGACCGATGCCGGCGGCTGCTCGCCATTGGCTCATGTTTCCCACGCCGCACAGGCAATCGCCGCCGGCAAATGCAATGTCGCGCTCGTCACGCTTGCCGGAAGACCACGCAGCGAAGGTCTGGCGATTGGCACGACGCCACGCTTGCGTGATCCGCTGCAGCCGGACGCCCAGTTTGAGTTCCCGATGTCGCTGACCACGGCCAATGGTTACGCCATGGTCGCGGCGCGCCATATGCACGAATTCGGCACGACCAGCGAACAGCTCGCCTGGATCAAAGTCGCCGCTTCCCATCACGCCCAACACAACCCAAACGCCGTTTTGCCGAAGGTTGTCACCGTCGAGGATGTCGTTAATTCGCCAATCGTTGCCTCGCCGCTCCACCGGCTCGATTGCTGTGTGATCTCCGATGGTGGCGGCGCGCTGATTGTCACCAAGCCCGAAATTGCCAAAAGCCTCAACCGGCCGCTGGTCAAAATCCTTGGATCGGGCGAAGCCATCAAGCATCAGTCGGGCGGCTATTTCGATCTGACCTTTTCGGCCGCCGCAGCAGCCGGCAAAGCGGCCTTCGCCGAGGCCGGCGTCACCCCGGCCGACATCAAATACGCCTCAATCTATGACAGTTTCACCATCACCGTGCTGGTTCAGATTGAAGACCTTGGCTTTTGCGAGAAGGGCAAGGGCGGGGCTTTTGTCGCCGATGGAAATCTTATCTCAGGCGTCGGTAAGTTTCCGTTCAATACCGATGGTGGCGGGTTGTGCAACAACCATCCGGCCAATCGCGGCGGCATGACCAAAGTCATCGAAGCAGTTCGCCAATTGCGTGGTGAGGCGCATCCCAAAGTCCAGGTGGCGAATTGCGATATCGCGCTCGCTCACGGGACGGGATTGCAGCTCGGCGCCAGACATGGTGGCGCAACATTAATCATGGAGCGGGAGTAAGTACGATGGCAATGATCAATGATCGCGCGCTCACCGCGCCAACCCCAAACCCCGAAACCGAGGTATTTTTTGAAGCGGCCGAGGACGGCACGCTTTTGATCGGACGATGCCTGACAACCGGCAAGGCGTTCTTTTTCCCGAGAGCGCTGTCGCCCTTCACGCTCACCGACAATGTCGAATGGGTCGAAGCCAGCGGGCGGGGAACGATTTACACCTTTAGCCATATGGCGCGAGCACCCGAGCCCTTTGTTATTGCCTATGTCGAACTTGAAGAGGGGCCGAAGATGCTGACCAACATTGTCGATTGCGATGCTGAAACGCTGAAGATCGGTATGGCCGTCAATCTGGTGTTCAAGCCTAGCGAGGACGGCCCGCCGATCCCGATGTTCACGCCAGCCTGAGCGGAACGTGCTCTTCCCGGTTTCCGGGCTATCCCATCGCGCGGGATTTTCTGAAAACCCTCGATAGAAACAAGATAGCCGCCAGCAGCCCGAGGGCGAGCAAGCCGTATCGGATCGCGGAGCTATCGCCGGTAATCGCCTCGCGCCCGGCATGGCCAAGCCAGGTGTAGGCGACGGCACCCGGCGCCATGCAGATGAACGAGGTGACGACGTAGGGCAGGAACCGGATCCGGGTAAGACCGAATGCATAGTTCGTCAGATTGAAGGGGAATAGCGGCACCAGCCGAACAAAGGCGACGAACCGCCAGCCCTCGGCTTCGACACCGTCGATCAGCCGCTTCAGGCGGCCGGCCGCCCTTCGCTGCACCCAGCTATCTGCGATGTAGCGGGCGACAAGAAATGCTACGCTCGCCCCGATGGTGGCGCCAAGAAGATTGAGGAGCGCGCCCCAGACCGGACCGAACAGGGCGCCTCCGGCCAGCGCGAACAGTGAGCCAGGCAGGAAAGCCACCGTGGCGAAGGTGTAGAGCACCAGGTAAATTATGGGTCCCCAGTTTCCCAGCCCGGAGACCCAAGCGTCGATAGCCGTGGGATCGAGTCGGTCGTTGCTTAGACCCACCCAAACAACGGCAATGGCGATGCCGGCGAGCAGAAGCAGGCGGGGAACGACACGTCGCCGATTCACGGCGCGTCATCCTCCCGATTGATCGGATATGTGCTTGACGAACCAAGCAGCGGTTGGATCAGCATTCGGTCAATCCAGAGATCGCGGCGCGTGCGAAACTGTTCAATTCCAATGGTCATGGCTTGATGACCATCCCTTGGCTGAGCGCGGTAGGTTCCCAGCAAGCGGTCCCACCAGGGCAGATTAAATCCGAAATTACTGTTGGTCTCGTGCGGGCGGATGGAATGATGGACGCGGTGCATGTCCGGCGTGACGACGATCCAGCGCAGCACACGATCAAGACCGGCCGGAATGCGCACATTGCTATGGTTGAACATCGCGGTGCCGTTCAGAAGCACCTCGAAGATGAGCACAGCGGCGGCAGGAGGTCCCAGCGCGGCGACGACCGCGAGCTTGAGCCCCATTGAAAGCAGGATCTCGACAGGGTGAAAGCGCAATCCCGTCGTAACGTCGAATTCCAGATCGGCATGGTGCACGCGGTGCAGCCGCCATAAAGCGGGAACGGAATGGAACATCACATGCTGGAGGTAGATGACAAGATCGAGCGCCAGCAGTGACACCAAAAAGGCGAGCCAGAGTGGCGCTTCCAAGATGTTAAGCACACCCCAGCCATTCTCCTTGGCAATGAGCGCGAGGCCGACCGCCACGACAGGGAATGTCAGGCGAACAAGAATGGTGTCGACGACGACAATGCCGAGATTATTCGTCCACCGCAGGAGGCGGGGAATTTCCTGACGCCGCCGTGGCGCCGCCAACTCCCACACCGCCATCGCAGCAAGGATGCCGAGAAAAATGGCGATGCGAATGATCGGCTCATTCGACAGAAGCAATTCCGGCATGGGCTGAATCCGTGCCAATCGTTCGCTTGCGCGCGACATTCAATCATTCAATCGAATGCCATATTGTATTGTATCTCACAATGCCGATTGGTCCCAAACAAGCCCTGTTTACCAAGTTCGCATCGGTGGCATGTGAGCTTGCTCACAGTTCGCCGCCACGGCGAGGGTCGCCGGAATGGAAGGCAACCGGATTTCCGGTTGAAAGTGAAGCATAGAATAGGAATTCGCAGCACTTGTCGCTTCTGCGACACCATCCGCATTGTCGAATACGCGGAACCGGAACCGGTAAAAAAAGTCTCTCCGCAGAGAGATCATCAACCAATTGTCGATACGAGTGAAAACAGCTTGGCCGTCAAGGCGATGTTTTCTTGGCAAAATGCGAGTTCCGGGACTGCATTCACAGCGCCATTGAACGTCGTTTCAGGGGACAATTTCAGGAGGTCACGATGCAAGTGATGAAAGCACCGATCTGGGGCGCGGTTATACTCGGCCTATGCACCTGGTCCGATCGTCCCGCCTATTCAAGCCCGCAGTTTGAGTTGAAGCGGACGGAGGCCGGAGATTGCCAATTGTCGCGGCAGGGTGTGGCACCGCGCTCGGTCAGCGCCAGCGAAGAGATCATGTACTTCCCCAGTGACGGAATAGCACTGGTCATCAATGGAAGCGCGTGCGCGATGAGCACCGCACCGGATGTGGTGCTCGCGCCGGCAAACACTGATCAGCAAAAAGAGCAAGAGTTTCTGAAGGTCTTTTGGGGCGCTTTCAGCGCGCTGACAGCGCCGAACTCATACCAGGAAATTGCCGTGGACGTGAGCCTCGAGCACCAAGGAATTGCGCCGCCGGACGGCAGCTCCTACTCATTTTGGCTTGGCATGCAGCCACCGCTCAACTTCAGTGGAGCCGACCATGGCGGGATGTCCAAGGCCGCATGGCGCAAGCAGAACAAATGGGGCAACCTCGCCATTCACCCGACACTGCAAGTCGGCGAATTGGGCACTTTCGCCCGGCAGAATGAAATCGCGTTCCAAGATCAGGAGCCGTATATTTTCAATACATTCTGCGACGCCGGCATCAGCAGTTGTCCGATCGATGGCCCGCGCAACGTGGCTCTAACCGACGATGGTCCTCTGTCGTTTGTTCAACGGGCCAGGCACACAGGGAAAGATGATTTTTTTCCGGAAAGCTGGATAGCGGTCACCGAAACTGATGATCTATCCCTTGTGTTCGTCGTGCCGGATGCGAGTGTGAACGACATATTCGAGCGACCCGTATTCTGTGCGACCGGCATGTGCAAATTGCCGGTCGGACTATTGGAGCAGGAGATAAGAGCCCACCAAGCTTTGGCCGTAGAGGAGATGCCCAAACTGTTTCCGCAGCGCGTCGAGGTTCGCCTCGAAAATCTCGTTCAAACACATGGTGGCGATCCGGTCGACTGGAGCTTTCCAAAAAGCTTCGAGATCACCGGAACGATCGTCGGCGAACAGGTCATTCTCTCGCTCGACGACCTTGCCGACCACATCCAGGGATTGGAGCCGACCAATAGTGCGGCTGCACCGCTTCGCTGCCTTCATGCAATTCTAACAAGCATGGAAGAGGAACAAAAAGGCGACAATGGCGAGACGTTCATATGGACGATCGACCGTGATCAACCGCAATGCAGCTAAGCGTCATTGAAGTGAAGATCATAGTACTGTAGCGCCGATCGGGCCGGGGCTTGGCTTGTCCCGGCCTGCCGATTGGCTGACCGCTACTCGGCAGCCTCCATTTTCGGGGCTTCGGGCTTGGCCTCGGTTTGCGAGGGTGGCTGGTTTTTAAAGCGGCCATGCTTGGCGTAATAGGCGTCGATCTTGGCGTGCTTGGCCACGGTTATCGGCATCCCCCTGACGAAATCGTAAAGCGCAATAAATCCGCCGGTCCACATCGTGCGCAGCATATTGTACTTCGCGCGGCTGGCCTGGATCGCCTTCATGTCGGCGTTTTCAAGCCGGTGGAAATTCTCCCGGTCGTTGAGAGCATCGCGGACGCCCTGCGGTGTCGACCAATTGGCTCGATAGTGGATCGTTCCATCCGGCCGCACGACATAGATGACATTTGGCATCGAGCCATAGGCCCGGTGAAAATCACCGCCAAGATTATCGACCAGGATGCGTCGGTTCTCGCCATAACGCGGCTTGAGCAGACGAGCCGCGGCGAGTTTCTCTTGCATGGATTGATGAGGCCCGAGCCTCTCGCCGGGATGGGCCTCGCGAACATAGATCAGAACAAATTCGACGTCGGGATTTTCCTTCTCGACCGCCTCCATATCGGAGATGTCTTTGGTGTACATCGAACAGGTCGACGACCCGGTCTCGATAACAACCCATTTGCCGGTGAAATCCGAAAGCTTGACCTCTTTACCGGTATCGAGATCGGTCAGCGGAAAATCCTTGAATTTTTCTCCAGCAGCAGGACCGATAAACATATCGAAATTATAGTCGACCGGCTTGAATCGGCCGGTGTTGTATACAGGCGGCGCTTTCTGTTCAGACATCTCACCCTCACCTTGCGGTCTTTGAGTTGGTGGAATTGGTTAGCGACCGGGTCCGGCTCTATCGGTCTAAAATCCGATTTATACACGGATGAACCCATTCAATCCTGAACCGCAGAATACGCCTATCGAAGCCAAGGTGCAATTTTGCGCAAGGCGGGCCTAGCCGCCCTTCCCCCATGCCGCCATTTCCCATATAAGCCCGGCTTAGCCTTATCTTTGATAGATTCGCCCCGGCCGGGCTGCCGCGCCGGGGTTTCGTTCGCCCTATAAACCCGCTCGCGAGCCAGCATGCCCAAACGCACCGATATCAACGCGATCCTGGTCATTGGCGCCGGTCCGATCATTATCGGCCAAGCCTGCGAATTCGACTATTCGGGCACCCAGGCGGTTAAAGCGCTGAAGGAAGAGGGCTACCGGGTGGTCCTGGTCAATTCCAATCCGGCGACGATCATGACCGATCCCGAGCTTGCCGACGCGACCTATGTCGAGCCGATCACCCCCGAAATCGTCGCCAAGATCATCGAGAAGGAACGTCGCGAGCGTCCGGACGAGAGGCTGGCTCTTTTGCCGACAATGGGCGGGCAGACAGCGCTTAACTGCGCTCTATCGCTACGCCGCTTGGGCGTATTGGAAAAATTCGATGTCGAAATGATCGGGGCAAAGGCCCATGCCATCGACAAGGCGGAGGACCGTAATCTTTTCCGCGAGGCGATGACCCGGATCGGGCTGGCGACGCCCCTCGCCGCCTTCGTCAACACCTCGGATTTGAAGCAGCGCTTCCGTACCGAGCGCGCCGAGCAGATCGCCGATATCGAATCGACACACCCTGCCGGCGAGGAACGCACGCGGGCGCTTTCGGCGTTCGAGACGGAATGGGCGGCAGGCGAGCGGCTCAGGCGCGACGAGCATCGCCTGACCGGACAGCTTCAGGCCCTCAAAGCCGTTCGGGTCACCGGTCTGCCGGCAATCGTGCGGCCGTCCTTTACGCTGGCCGGAACCGGCGGCGGCATCGCCTATACGCTGGAGGACCTTTACGACCTCGTACTCGGCGGCGTCGACGCTTCGCCGACCAACGAGGTACTGGTCGAAGAATCTGTTCTCGGCTGGAAAGAATTCGAGATGGAGGTGGTTCGCGACAAAAACGACAATTGCATCATCGTCTGCTCGATCGAGAACGTCGATCCGATGGGCGTGCATACCGGCGATTCGATCACGGTCGCCCCGGCCCTGACGCTGACCGACAAGGAATTCCAGATGATGCGCGACGCCTCGATCGCGGTCCTGCGCGAGATCGGGGTCGAGACCGGCGGCTCGAATGTCCAGTTCGCCGTCAACCCGGCCGATGGTCGGCTGGTCGTCATCGAGATGAACCCGCGCGTATCGCGCTCTTCGGCGCTGGCCTCAAAGGCGACCGGTTTTCCAATTGCCAGGGTCGCGGCCAAGCTGGCCATCGGCTACACGCTCGACGAACTCGACAACGACATCACCGGCGGCGCGACGCCGGCAAGTTTCGAGCCGACCATCGACTATGTCGTAACGAAAATCCCGCGTTTCGCATTCGAGAAGTTCCCCGGCGCCGAACCGCTCCTCACCACGTCCATGAAGTCGGTTGGCGAGGTCATGGCGATCGGGCGAACATTCGCAGAGAGCCTGCAAAAGGCATTGCGCGGACTTGAGACCGGTCTATCCGGGCTCGACGAGGCGATCATTCCGGGCCTTGGCCATGGCGACGACAAGAATGCCATTCGCGCGGCACTTGGCACGCCGACGCCGGACCGGCTCTTGCGCTGCGCCGAGGCGTTGCGGCGCGGCCTGTCGGTCGGCGAGATCCATGCCGCTTGCGGGATCGACCCATGGTATCTCAATGAGTTAGAGGCAATTCTTGAATCAGAATCGACGATCCGCGAGATCGGGCTGCCGGACACCGCCGGACCGCTTCGTCGTCTCAAGGCGCAAGGATTTTCCGATGCCCGCTTGGCCGCGTTGACAGGCAAGCACGAGGCCGAAGTAACTGCGCTCAGGCAGCGGCTCGAAATCCACCCGGTCTTCAAACGCATCGACACCTGCGCCGCCGAATTCGCCTCGCCGACCGCCTACCTCTATTCGACTTATGAGGCTCCTTTCGCTGGTCTGCTTGCTGATGAGGCGGAGCCGAGCCAGCGCCAGAAGGTGATCATCCTCGGCGGTGGGCCGAACCGCATCGGCCAAGGCATCGAGTTCGACTATTGCTGCTGCCACGCCTGCTTCGCGCTCGCCGAGGCCGGCTATGAATCGATCATGATCAACTGCAATCCGGAGACCGTCTCGACCGATTACGACACGTCCGACCGGCTCTATTTCGAACCGTTGACCGCCGAGGACGTTTTGGAAATTGTCCGCGTCGAACAATCGAAGGGCACGCTTGCCGGCGTCGTCGTCCAGTTCGGCGGCCAGACGCCGTTGAAGCTGGCCAACGCTTTGCAGGAAGCCAATGTCCCGATCCTTGGCACCGCGCCGGACATGATCGACCTTGCCGAAGACCGCGACCGGTTCGCTCGCTTGTTGACCCGGCTCGGGCTCACCCAAGCCGAAAACGGCATCGCCTACTCGGTCGAACAAGCACGGTTGATTGCCGGCGAACTTGGGCTGCCGCTGGTCGTGCGGCCGTCTTACGTGCTTGGTGGACGCGCCATGCAGATCATCCGCGACGACGACCAATTGTCGGATTATCTCCTCGACACATTGCCCGAACTCGTGCCCTCCAGCGTCAAGGCGCGCTACCCGAACGACAAGACCGGGCAGATAAACACCGTGCTCGGCAAGAACCCGCTGCTGTTCGACCGCTATCTTGCCGATGCCATCGAGATCGATGTCGACGCACTCAGCGACGGCGAAAACGTTTTCGTCGCCGGCATCATGGAGCACATCGAAGAAGCCGGTATTCATTCGGGTGACTCGGCCTGCTCGCTGCCGCCTAATTCACTGTCCGACCGGGTCATTGGCGAACTCGAGCGGCAGACAAGGGAACTGGCCCTGGCGCTGGAAGTCGTCGGGCTGATGAATGTCCAATACGCGCTTAAGGACAATGAGCTCTATGTTCTCGAAGTTAATCCGCGGGCCTCTCGCACCGTCCCCTTCGTCGCCAAGACGGTCGGCCTGCCGATCGCCAGGATCGCGTCCCGCATCATGGCTGGCGAGAAACTCGGAGATTTTGATCTAACTGTGAGCCGCACCGATCATATCGCAATCAAAGAAGCGGTCTTCCCCTTCGCACGCTTCCCAAATGTCGACACGCTGCTCGGTCCCGAAATGCGTTCTACCGGCGAGGTAATGGGTCTCGATCACACCTTTGCCGTTGCTTTCGCCAAAAGCCAACTTGCCGCAGGAGGACTTGTGCCGACAGGAGGAACGCTGTTCGTCTCGGTCCGCGATTCCGATAAGGAAAAGATCATCGAGCCGGCCCGCCGGATGGCCAAAATGGGCTTTAAAATCATCGCCACCGGCGGAACTCAGCGATTTCTTGCGGAAAACGGTATCGAATGCGTCAAGGTCAACAAGGTACTTGAAGGCCGGCCTCACATCGTCGATGCTATAAGCAATGGCGAAGTCCAGATCGTCTTCAATACAACCGAAGGCGCTCAGGCCCTCGCCGACAGCCGGTCGCTCAGGCGCGCCGCCCTGTTGCACAAGGTTCCCTATTACACCACGATCGCCGAAGCGGCCGCGGTGTCGCTGGGAATCGAGGCATATCGGGCCGGCAACCTTGAAGTCCGGCCGTTGCAATCCTATTTCGCGACGGCGGCTTAAAACCCTGTCGCGTTGAATATTCGGAGGCCGGCGGATCGCGTTGCCGTGCTTTCAGCGAGGCCCGTTAGGGTTACTGATCGCGTTTGTTGAATAGAAGCGGGATAACCGGCGCAACCGGATTCCGTGGTTTTTTTTATGATTGCCTACGGCTGCGGCCGTTAATTGGCTAATGAAAGGATTGAAGACGATGGAAAAGATTCCGATGACCGCTGCCGGCCATGCGGCGCTGGAATCCGAGTTGAAGCGCCGGGTGACCGAAGAGCGCCCGCGCATCATTGAGCTGATTGCCGAGGCTCGCGGTCATGGCGACCTTTCCGAAAACGCGGAGTATCACGCCGCCAAGGAAGCGCACGGCCATAACGAGGGCCGGGTCGCCGAGATCGAAGATAATCTATCGCGTGCCGACATCATCGATATCTCGAAGCTGACCGGTTCGAAGACGATCAAATTCGGCGCCACGGTCACCCTTGTCGACGAGGATACCGAGAAAAAGAAAAAGTATCAGATCGTCGGCGATGTTGAGGCCGATGTGAAGGAAGGCAAGATCTCGATCTCCTCGCCGATTGCCCGAGCTCTGATCGGCAAGGCAAAGGGTGAATCAGTCGAAGTCTCGGCTCCCGGCGGGGCGCACTCATACGAGATCCTCGACGTCAAATATCGCTGAGCCTAACCGGCTAAATCCACTCCCCACGGTTCGCCGGTGGCGGCTGGAATGATTATTGAGTCGGGGCTGAGGGGCGTTTCATGAGCGATAGCCTATAGATATGCCGTGCAATAATTTTTTGTGACGCGACGCGCCAGAACAGGAGGCCATTGTGATCAAGATTTGGAAGAATACGACGCTGGCGATATTTCTGAGCCTTGCCCTCTTAAGCCCGTCGATAATGGTCGGGACTGCCAATGGCCAGACCGAAACGGCCAATCTCGACGCACAGGCCCGACAGGCGCTTGATAGGTTTTTTGCCGCGGTGATGAGCGGCGAGTCCGGCAATGTCGACGCGGTGTTAGCGCCAGAATTTCAGATTCAAAGGGCCAATGGCTCGCGCTACAACGCGGGGAGTTATCCAAACAGCCATCTGCCAGTCATAGCCAAAATGCCGAGCGTCGAAAGGCTCAGGGTCACCAGCGGCGACGACATTATCGTCACCAGCTATGTAATCAAAGTGGACGAAACTTTGGATGGTGCTGTCGTTCAAGCAATAGCGCCACGGCTGACGGTTTTCCGCAAAATTGGCGAAGATTGGCAGGTAGTCAGCCACGGCAACTTTGCACCGATTGTACGATAGCACCCCGGGCTCCAAACCGGCGCCCGCGCGCGTAGGGCGGCCTGATCGCACCAAAGCGCAATAGAGGAACTTCTCTGAGCCGCACTAAAGATACCACGGAGCCGCCATATCAATTGCGACAGGGCACCGCGCTAAACGGCCCATTTTCACAAAATGCGCAACGAAATGGGTCTATCCGAGAGGTGGCTCCGATCGGCCATCCAGCATGCGCCGTAGTGTTCCCCACCAAACTCACGCTGTAGTGCATTGCCGGAATAGCTCGAAGAGACCATATGTTGAGCAATCAGTGTAGATTCTTGCGAGACCTCTATGACCCATACCCATGCAAAAGTGATCATCGTCGGCTCAGGGCCGGCCGGCTATACGGCGGCGATCTACGCCGCCCGCGCCATGATGGAACCGATAATGATCACTGGCGTCGAGATCGGCGGCCAGCTTACCACCACCACTGAGGTTGAGAATTACCCGGGCTTCGCCGAGGTCATCCAGGGGCCATGGCTGATGGAGCAGATGAAGGCGCAAGCCGAGAGCGTTGGCACGAAGATCGTCGCCGATTATATCGACTCGGTCGAGCTGTCGCAGCAGCCCTTTCGGCTTAACGCCGATTCCGGCGACACTTTTAGCTCAGACGCGCTGATTATTACCACCGGCGCCCAGGCCAAGTGGTTGAATCTGCCCTCGGAGCAGAAATTTCGCGGCTACGGCGTCTCGGCCTGCGCCACTTGCGACGGTTTTTTTTACAAGGATCGTGAGGTCGCGGTAATTGGCGGCGGCAACACCGCCGTCGAAGAGGCGCTGTTTCTCACCAAATTCGCAAGCAAGGTGACGCTCATCCATCGGCGCGATGCCCTGCGCGCCGAGAAGATCCTGCAAAACCGCCTGTTCGCCAATCCGAAGATCGAGGTGATATGGGACACGACCGTCGAGAATTTCCTTGGTACGACCAATTTTCCGCCCTCGGCAACCGGCCTGTCGCTCAGTAACGTAAAGACCGGCGCGACGAGGGAATTGAATGTCGATGGCATTTTTGTTGCCATTGGCCATGCGCCCGCCACTGAGTTTCTCGGCGATCAGCTCAAGATGACGCAAGGCGGCTATGTCTGGACCGCGCCCGATTCGACGGCGACCAACATACCCGGCGTATTCGCCGCCGGCGACGTGACCGACGAGGTTTTTCGTCAGGCGGTAACCGCGGCCGGTCTCGGCTGCATGGCGGCGCTCGAAGCCGAGCGCTTCCTCGCCGCCGCCAGCCACGACGCCGCCGCCGAGGCGGCGGAATAGGCACGCCTGAGCCAGGCCGGGAGACGGGGAATGGACTGGGACAAACTTCGCATCTTTCATGCCGCCGCCGAGGCTGGTTCTTTCACCCATGCCGGCGAGAGCCTGCAAATGAGCCAATCGGCCGTCAGCCGGCAGGTCAGCGCGCTTGAATCGGAAGTCGGCGTGTCACTGTTTCACCGCCACGCGCGCGGCCTCATCCTCACCGAGCAGGGCGAAATGCTCTTTCGTACCGCCAACGAGGTTCTTCTGAAGCTCGACACCGCGCAGGCGCGCCTGACCGAGTCGCACGACAAACCCTCGGGCATGCTGCGGGTCACGACAACTGTCGGGCTCGGCTCAACCTGGCTGACCGAGCGGGTGCAGGAGTTCCTCGACCACTACCCGACCGTCAATCTCCATCTCATCCTCGACGATGGCGAACTCGATCTCAATATGCGCAAGGCCGACGTGGCGATCAGACTCGGTCAACCGGTTCAGCCCGATCTCATCCAGCGGCGTATTTTTACGGTGCATTATCACGTCTTCGCATCGCCGGCCTACATAGCCAAATCCGGCGAACCGAAAACCCTAGCCGATCTCGACGGACATCGAATCGTTACCTTCGGCGTGCCGGTGCCGCCGGGAATTCGCGACGTAAACTGGCTTGAAATCGCCGGACGCGACGCCGATGACCCGCGTGAGCCGGCCCTGACGGTCAACAATATCTATGCGATCAAGAAAGCCGTCGAGCGCGGCGCCGGCATCGCTATTCTGCCCGACTACATGATCGAGGCGGACTCGCAGCTTGTCCGCCTCCTCACCGATGCCGAAGTGCCGACCTTCGACACCTATTTCACCTATCCCGCTGAACTCAAGAACTCGGCCCGAGTTCATGTTTTCCGCGATTTCCTTCTGTCGAATGCCCAGAAATGGTCGTATTGATTGATGGTTCGCTGCCTGTGGCACAGAATCAACACTTGCCAATATTATTAAAGCCCGCCCTTTATCCTGCTTGGATCGAGTTGCGTTGTTGACAGACGGCCCTACACTGAATTGTCGGCGTAGTGATTCGGACGTCATCTCCTCCCTACGCGAGAATCAATAGGCCGGCTGTATCCCTTTGGAAGGTGTATGCCGTTCATTTATTGGTTCGGCAAGAACTTCCGGGCCTTTTGGCCCGGCTTTTTCTTTGCGATGATCAAAGATAACCAGCGAAAACTTGCAGTTTTCACTTTCTCGACGCTCACATATAAAGCGGCTCATCATCCATACCCGAGTATAGGTCGGCGACGAACTCGCCGTAACCGTTGAAAATATGTGTCGGAATTCTCTCCTGCGTGGTGATGTCCCGCTCTGTCGCCTGGCTCCAGCGGGGATGGGCAACTTCCGGATTGACGTTGGCCCAGAAGCCGTATTCGTTCGATGCCAGTTGCTGCCACCAGTTCAACGGCTGATCACGGACGAACGAGAATTTGACGATCGATTTGATCGATTTGAACCCGTATTTCCAGGGCAGATGGACACGCAGCGGCGCCCCCATCGACTTGGCAACCGGCTTGCCATAGGCGCCTGTAACCATGAAGGAGAGTTCATTGGTCGCCTCCGCCATGGTCAACCCCTCGACATAGGGAAACGGCAGGAAACCACGCTGGCCACTGGCCATATCCGGGTCGAGGAAGGTTTCCATCCGCAAATACCGCGCGTCCGACATTGGACGGGCCAGATCGACCAGCTTGGCGAGCGGAAAGCCAGTCCACGGCACGGTCATCGACCAGGCCTCGACGCAGCGATGGCGATAGAGCCGCTCTTCAAGCGTCATGCGACGGATGAGGTCGTCGATAGCGATCGTCATTTCCTTTTCGACCAGGCCGTCGATGCGAACCTCCCACGGACGCGTTACCAGGGCCTCCGCCGCCGCGGCGACATCTTTCTGGGTCCCGAATTCGTAGAAATTATTGTAAGTGGTGTTGATCTCTTCCGGTGTAATCGGACGATCGATCGTGTAATTATTGTTGCGCGGCGCCGGGTAGAGTCCAGCCGAAGGATCGGCCTCGGCCCATGCTGATCCCGACAGCGCCGCAGTAGCAAGGCCACCGGCCAACGAAAAGCCGCTCGCCTTGAGAATTTCGCGACGATTGAGATAGATCGATTCCGGCGTTGCCAGACGCTCCGGTATCTCCCACCCGCGCTTCCGGATGACGTGCATAGCTATCCTCCTGTCGAGACACTGACTAGTCGACTATTACGCCGGACCGCCGCCAGCGATCAAATCACGATCGCGTGGCGGGCCTAACCTTAAGCTAACCTTATCCTAGGCCGCCTTGGCTTTGGCGTTTTCGACCACCTGATCGGCCTCGCGTCCGGTCAATTCAGAAAGATGGTCAAACTGGCTCTTGAAATTACCAACTCCGGCCGTTGCCGAGCGGAGCTCGACAATCAGATCGCGGATCTCGGATTCGGGAATCATCGCCTCGACGACATCCCATCCGTCCCAGCCAGGGCGCGCGTCAAAACCGAGAAGCTGGCCGCGGCGCTGCGAGACAATGCCATTGACCCGCGGTGTCGCTTCCGAGGGAACTGCGATCTCGACCTTACAAATCGGCTCGAGCAAAACCGGCTTACAATCAACCATGCCTTCACGCATGCCGAGTTGAGCCGCCATCCTGAAAGCCATGTCCGAAGAATCGACGGTATGATACGAGCCATCGGTAAGCTTTACTGAAACGTCGACGACCGGGAAACCGAGTGGGCCGCGGGCGAGATAGTCGGCAACACCACCCTCGACCGAGGGAATATAATTTTTCGGAACCACACCACCGGTAATCGAATTGCTGAATTCGAACCCAGCGCCACGGGGCAACGGTTTGATCTCAAGGACCACGTCACCGAACTGGCCATGACCGCCGGACTGCTTTTTATGGCGCCCGCGCACGCTGGTCGATCCTCGAATCGTCTCCTTGTATGGAATTGTCGGTTCCTGCGTCCCAATCGCGATCCCGTATTTGCCGGTAAGGCGCTCCAGCGTTACGCGAAGATGCATCTCGCCCTGCCCTTCCATCAGCGTCTCGCCAGTTTCCTGGACATGGGCGATGAGCAGCGACGGGTCCTCCTCCAATGCCTTTTGCAGTGCCGCCGACAGCTTGACCTCGTCCTTGCGTTCCGACGAGGAGACCGCCGCCCCGATCACCGGATCCGGACTGACCAATTTGACGAGCTGCGTCGGTGCATTCTTCCCGGTACCAAGCGTCGCCCCGGTCACGGCACCATCGAGTTTGCCAAGACCTACCGTCTCGCCGGCATTGGCGGCTTCACGTTTCGACGCCTGCTGACCCATGATGCGGAACACACCGGAGACCCGTCCAGCCTCGCCGTCGGGGCCAACCAGTTCGGCACCGTCGCCGACCGTGCCGGCAAGGATTCGAGCAACCGACAATTTCCCGCCATGGGTGGTGTGCATGGTCTTCAATATTTGCACAACCGCGTCGTCATCGCCGACGCCGAGGCGCTTGCGCGTGTCAGCGATATCGGGGGCTTCGTGGCGGATCGCCTTGAGCAGCCGGCCGATACCGTTGCCGCTCTCAGCCGCGCCGATAAGAACAGGGCAGATATCCCCGGCCCGCATCTCATTGACAAGATCGTCGAAGACCTTGTCGCGCGGCGGTGGAATGTCCTCGAGCAATTGCTCCATCAATTCATCATCATAGTCGGCGAGTTTTTCGAGCATGGAGTAGCGCGCCTCGACTTCGCGAGCGCGGTCGGCATCGTTCATATCGACGACCTCGCTCGCCGCGTGCTCGCGATAGACGAAGGCCCGCTCGAGCGCTAAATCAATGAAGCCGGTGACGATTTCATCCTGCCAGATGGGAATGTGTCGAAGGACAAGCGGCACGCTGCTGGCCGGTTGCAGCGTTTCCAAGGTTTGGCGGACGCTTGCCTCAGCCTTGTCGACCTTATTGAGGAAGAGAACCCGAGGGACACCCTTGTCCTCAAGAGTTTTCATGATGACTTGAAGGGCGGGGATCTTCTTTTCATCCGCCTCGGCGACGACAACCGCCAGATCGACGCCGGCAAGCACACCTTCCGACTCAAAAGCAAACTCAATCGATCCCGGGCAGTCGATGATGGTCAGCGCGTCGCCCATGAACGTCGTCTCGGCGATGTTGACCTCAACGCTCATCTGATGCGCCCGCGCCTCGGGCGAGGCATCGCCGACCGTGTTCTTCTCGCCGATCGTGCCCTGTCGGCTGACCGCGTCGGTTCGCGCCAATATTGCTTCGAGAAGGGTCGTCTTGCCGCTTGCGAATGGACCCACCAATGCGATGCATCTGGGCCCGGCCACCCTGCCATTGCCGTCTGCCATGACGCTACCTCCCACAATTCCTTGTTTTTGGGAAACCGCGCGGGCCGTCCGCGCAGCACCCGTTATTTATCGTCTCAAGGATCGGGCCGGCTGACAAGAGGAAGCCGCGTCGAGACAGCCATGCGATTGGATAATTCTCACCAGCACATGACGGATCAAGCACTTCGATCAAAAAATATTCCGGCAAATCCAATAAGATGTCGGAGATTAGCTGGCTTGCGGCCTCAATTAAAAAATCCGGCAATCGGCACGCAAGAGCCAAGGATTAAGCGGTTATGTCGCGAATTGAGCGCGGCAACCCGGCGGATGCGCATAGAAACGGATGCCGGCCGTATAGCTCAGCATGAACGGTGAGAGCACTAATGCTCGCTATTCTTGAAGAAATTGGCGGGTGCACGGTGGCTGACAAACTCCGCCTCGAGAATGCGCAGATAGTGTTCGCGATCGAAATCAGCACCGCGCCGGTGAAAATAGATCTGTTCCGCAATGCGCCGGGCAGACGGCAAAGTCAGCGCCAGATTGATAAGGAAATTCGGCGGTGCGCGGTCGAGCGCGAAACGCAGCAGCCGCTTTGTACGGAAAGTAGGGAGCTCGTGTACCAATCCGTATTCAGGTGCCGGGCCACAACCCGTCAGATGGTCGGCGACGAGTGAGGCGGCCCGTCGTCCGTAGTGAAATGCCAGCCGAATACCACCGCCGGTCATCGGCGATACCTGTTCCATCCCGGACGATCACATAGACCCTCGTCGTTCTGCATTTTTCATGGCACGTTCGGTCCTG
>Ga0315339_1001631_pt1 | contig 19169 bp, 17 predicted proteins | sample ASW17metaG_FD_204514 | JGI IMG/M metagenome (GOLD analysis project Ga0315339, IMG submission 204514) | Ammonia-oxidizing marine archaeal communities from Pacific Ocean, United States - ASW #17 | ecosystem: Environmental > Aquatic > Marine > Oceanic | place: USA: California | collected 2016-12-05
CAGATTCGCATCCGTCAGATCCGCATCCTTCAGGTTCGCATCCTCCAGGTTCGCATACCTCAGGTCCGCACTCGCCAGATCCGCACCCTCCAGTTTCGCACCCTCCAGTTTCACACCCACCAGGTTCGCACCCGTCAGATCCGCACCCACCAGGTTCGCATCCTTCAGGTTCGCATACCCCAGGTTCGCTCCCCTCAGGTATGCACCCTCCAGGTTCGCACCCCTCAGGTCCGCACGCCACAGGATCGCATCCTTCAGGTTCGCACCCTCCAGGATCACACCCTCCAGGTACGCATTCTCCAGGTACGCATTCTCCAGATCCGCATCCTTCAGGTTCGCATCCTTCAGGTTCGCATCCTCCAGGTTCACACCCACCAGATTCGCTCCCCTCAGGTATGCACCCTCCAGGTTCGCATCCTTCAGGTTCGCATCCTTCAGGTTCGCATCCTTCAGGTTCGCGTACCTCAGGTCCGCACTCGCCAGATTCGCACCCTCCAGTTTCGCACCCTCCAGTTTCACACCCACCAGGTTCGCACCCGTCAGATCCGCACCCTCCAGTTTCGCACCCTCCAGGTTCGCATTCCTCAGTTTCGCACTCTCCAGATTCGCACCCTCCAGTTTCGCATCCTTCAGGTTCGCAAATCCCAGGTTCGCATCCGGCAGTTTCGCACCCCTCAGGTATGCACCCTCCAGGTTCGCACCCTCCAGGTTCGCACCCACCAGGTTCGCACCCGTCAGATCCGCACCCTCCAGGTTCGCACCCTCCAGTTTCGCACCCGTTAGGTCCGCAGGCCACAGGTAGCATTTTGAGAGATCTCGACCGGCCAACGCACCCACGTCAGATACATCACAATTTGTTGAAGGACCTGCAGGATCTTCAACACAAGCGGATAACTGGATAGTAATCGCCGCCACGACCATCATCGGCAACGCCACCGTCAAGCGCTTGTTGGTGCGCTGTATCCGCTGATCGACCTGCTCCAGTCGTTGCTCAACCGTCATTGTGCTGTCTCCGTCTCAGAGTCTGCCGGCAGTATACGCAAAGCCCCCGTGGCCAACCAAGCGTCGGGGGCATGAGATTTTCATGATCCTAAGACGACAATTTATTCGGGATTAACCGGCGTCAGACTCGAAACGTGGACATGAACAGCCCGCCAGTCGTCTTTTTGCTTTGCCCAAACAACTGTCACTCGGTTAGTTTCTTGGCGCTCCTCTCCTTTGGGTGACGTTATGTATACACTCTCGTAGCCAGTGTATACCGCCGCATCTCCATATACTTTCACATCGCCGTGGTGCCCTTGAATGTTGATCTTTACTCCTGATGTTGCCAGCCAAGCTTTAATCTGACCCTTAAAATTGGCATCACTCAGCAGGCCACCGTTAAGGTTAAACCTCGTATGGGGCGACATTTCTAAGGCATCAATGTCACCAGCAGCAAGCACGGTATACCAGGAATTTAGTTTCGCCATTACCTCTTCCTCGTCACCGGCTTTAGCTTCACCAACTACGACTATAAACGAAAAAATAGAAACGAAAACTTGCCACTTACGCATGATAGAACCTCCTGCCAAAGATTAGAAGAGTGCCGCCTGCGCGGAATGCGCGAGCGACGATGGAGCGGGTAGTTTACGAACATCACAATTGCCGCAGAAGCAAAAGCCCCCGTCGCATCCAAGCGGATGGCGGGGGCGTTTGGGGCGGCGTGAAGTATGAGTGAAATGTTAAGTATTCTTCATTCTTTTGCGGCGTTACTCGAAGCCGCGAGCCGGCTGACCCTTCCATTTGTCCCGGAATGGCTGAATTTGTGCTCGTCACTTTGGTGAATATTGGAGATCGATTTGTACTGAGTGTAATCATCAAAGAACGGTTTCCGAAGATTATCAACCTTTATGGGCTTGCCGCCCAAACCCTCCATCATTTCAATTTCTACCGTTGAAGCAGGGACAGAAAACTTGACTCTGTCCGAAGCCCGCTCAACCGAAATCTTCACTTTTTCCTTGGAGATTATTTCGGTATTGCCCCCAAGGCCCAATGTTTCATCCAATTTCAATAGCTCAACCAGGGCATTCATCTGGGAGTCAGACGCGGCCTCATCAATGTAAAGTTTGATCCATTCTCCGTGGCTCTTAGTTGTTACCATGCCAAGGCCGTCCAGATTTATTCCACCGTAATGGCCCTTCTTGATTTCAATGAGTCGGCTTCTTTGGCAGGAGTCATGTGTTGGAGGAGATCCAAACATACAAGGACATATTGCATTACAACTACAACTCCCTGAGAGCGTGGCGTCGATTGCCCAATCATTCTCAGCATGAGAAGGGGCTGCCATAAATCCGAACGCGCACGCAACAAATATAATACTAATTACTGGTCATTTTCTGCCTCCTTTTCAAAATGGCAGAGGTGAGATACATAAGCGGATTGACTACAGTATACGAAAAGCCCCCGTCGCATCCAAGCGGATGGCGGGGGCAGTAAGCGACAAAAAGCGGGACAAGTCGCGGCACATTTTATGCCCGCCCTTGTCCCGTTTTCCGATCTATTGCTGACCTATTAATTATCTATTGTTTTCATGTCATTCGATTAAACTCGGTTAAACTCATTTTTTCATTTAACCCCCTTTTTTAAGGGTATTTTAGATAATTCTAACCTGTTTGGTTTTTGTCTTGAATGATCGCTCGATCACATACCACTGCCGAAATCGGCACAACAGGAGATGGACAAATGACAGACGCACAAATGCCCATCGAGGCGCACGACATCAATTCCAAGCTCGCGCAATTACAGGAGGCACAACAGGGGCGACTGAATGAGATCGCGCAAGCTGATCCCGTTTGGGCGCATATGGCGGGACAGATCGAGGCGTTGCGATGGGCGCAAACAGAAGGATCGGGAAATGGATCTAATCAAAAAGCTCGCAAGCCGTAAGCTCGGCGCGGCGATCGGCGGCGGCGTGGCGTTATCTGCCGCCTCACCAGAAGCGATCTGGCCGACGGCGTTCGTGGCGGCGGCATATATCCTCGGGCAAGCGATCGTGGACACCTGGGGCAACTGAGGCGCGACAGAGGCAAAGAGAAGCGGGGCGGCTGTGAGGGACCGTCTATGTTGATATTTTACACTTGAGTTCTTTTCGCAGACGGATGCGTTGGACCTGTTTCCGACTTGCCGGCCAACAATGAAGCCCCCGGCTAACGTGAGTTAACCGAGGGCTTCATTGTTGCTGGTTACGGGTTCTGACTAATTCTTGCCCCGTTTTTTGCTTCCAAGCTTCCCGTTTTTGTTAAGTATCGGCCCGTCGTCTTCAGATTCCTCTTCTTGCCCTGGAACGGTCACACGGGATCGCAGCGGCTCCTCTCCAGCTTCCTCCCCGAACTCCTCTTCCTCTTCTTCCTCCCCGAACTCTTCTTCCTCTGGCTCTGCAATGGGTATCTCCCATCTCAGCGAGTATTTCTCAGGGTAAAGTACGGGAAAGTGAATGTTCGTTTCAGCCGCCTCGAGTTCAGCCCAGTATCCAGATGGATCGCCGCACTTCGCAAGAAAGAGATAACGGATGTTCTCGTTTTCAGGGTGGCTGGGACTGGGGCTCATGGTAAGGCACCAGTCGGGAAAGGCATCTAAACTCAAGAGACCGGTGTCCGGATCATATAGCCACTTTTCAGGGTTCTTTATTACGTTAGGATGGGCTGAACCGCACCAATCGGCTGTGAATCTTGTCTGGGTAGCGTAACCTTGCTGCCAGGGCATCGGGTTCCATTCTTCTGGGTGCTCGTCGGGCTTGTTCGGGTTATCACCAATGTTAGTACTAAAGCACCGGTGATAATCCCATCGCGAGAACTCATAAAGGATGTCGCCATCTGCATTCGTTCCCCCACCCCACGGGTCATATCGAACAACAGGTTTCGTTTTGGTACGTATGTATTGTGTTTCAGGATCATAAACCCATTGAAATGGAGGATCATCCAGCTCACCGGCTTCACCGTCGTACCCGATAGTATCATAATATTCATTAAGGTTGACACCATCACTATTGCAATCATGCAACCTTAAGTTGCGGGCTACGTGGCTAAGGGTTGCCGAGAATCCCGCCGTGACACACCAAGACTCTTCATCAACGTTTTGAATTTGACCAAACGTTGGTTGAACCAGAATGAAACTTCCAACGACAAGCGCCAGTGCGGCTATAGCTGTGATTAGTTTCATGGTGGGTTGGCTCCTCGTTAATGGTTGGCTATTTTGTGGTCAATATACGGAATATACGGAAGAGGCGGGCGAATAAACGTGATTGGGATCACAGGCCGATGGCGGCGGCTACGGGCGCGGCTTTTATGAAGCCTTTTTCAATTCGTCAAGACGGTACTGCAACTTCGTACTAACGGGCATGCAAATAAAATAGGCGATGAGAGTGCCGTACAAAACAGTCAGTAGCGCTATGGCTGCGCTTGGAGCGATTTCTGCAAGTTCATTGAAATCCGGACCGACAGCTCCAAGCATGAGAACAAGGCCGATCAAAGTGCCTACCCATCCTGTCGCCTGAGCGTATGATTTCATCTTCGTAAACATGACGATTCCTATTTCTAATTCGCCAATGACTTTGCTATTATCGGCCCCTGGCTTCGGTGGGATCACCGTGTAACCGAAGTAGCGAACAGCGCTAAGAACATTTGGTAGTGGAAAGCTAAAGAATATGAGTGCCAACGTGCCGCCTACTACGAATAGCACAGACGGAACATTCAAAAAATCTGAGGAATTTGCCATAGCTATTAGTACTACTGCGCCACCCGTTAATATTCCAACGATGGTTGCGATGTCCATAAGGCCAGACCTCCTGCCAAAGGGTAGAAAACCGTGCCAACCTTGCAGAATACAAGACCGACCATAAGGGTGGTAACTTTATGCAGATCGATATGACCGCGCAAATAGAAAACCCCCTTCGCATTCAAGCAAGCTACGGGCGCGGTAGAGATCACCTTGCCGGTGGCTATTGTGGCCGCGGCGTATATCATTGGCCAGGCTATGGTCGATGCGTCAGGCGATTAGGTAGGGCGCCATCTATAATCCATCTATGATTTTTCTGATTTAATTGACTTAATTATGAGATGTTGTGATAAACGGCTTAGAGCAACGGATTGTTTGCTGGATAATTTAGCTATAGGATTTAGCAAAACGTGGCATAACGTATGTTTATGTTTTGACAGGGATTAACAAGAGTTCAATCTGAGCCGCATATACGGGTCTAATGAATGATGTTTACTAGCGACCAATGCCTCGCGGTCTATCGGGATCGGCGGGGGCTTGTAACTTTTTGGCATCGGCCAGCGATACGATGCGTTCGGCCGTCTGATCGTCTGTAGTTTCGTGATAGGCGCGAAGGGGGTGGAATGGCTGATTGCGCTGCCGGTTTCTTCTAACAATTCGCGGAGCAGGGTCGCTTGCCAGCTTTCTCCCGGTTCGACCTTGCTGCTGGTCAGGGTCCAGCGGCCGTCTCCCCTGCGGCTGGCGAGGTAGTCGGTGGCATTGATGAAGTGGTATGGCGAAGGCGGGCGTGGTCGGTTGCGTGTAGAGGGACTCGTCGTAAGGTGTGAATTCGACTAGGATTCCTCGGGGCAGAGGTCCACTGCAATGAGTGCTGAGCGATTAGCTCCTCAAATCGCAATTTTGCACTCCGGTTATTGGGTGATGTCGGGCTCTTGCCTATACTACTTATGGTCTGAGAATAACAATCGGGTAGGCGATAGTTAATGTCAATGGGAGTCCACTATTTTGCCAGATCCAACATTGTGCACGGAACTTTTGCGGGCGATGGTCGGTTTTGATACGGTCAACGCCAATATCTCGGGTGTCGCCGATGCTGAAATGCCCTTGGCCGTCTATTTGCAGGAGTTGGCACAAGGCTCGAGCCTGACGGTACAGCGGCTGCCGGTTACCGGTGAGGGTTTTAACCTGCTGGTGAGTCATCGGGTCGACGAGCAGGCGCCCTGGTTGCTTTTTGAGAGCCACCTGGACACGGTAACGGTGGAGGGCATGACAGTCGACCCCTTTGCCGGGGAGATCCGCGATGGGCGTTTGTATGGCCGCGGCGCGTGCGATACCAAGGGCACAGGTGCCGCGATGTTATGGGCACTGCGAGAATACGCCGGTGCGACAACCGAGAAACCTAATAATGTCGCGCTTGTGTTCACGATCGACGAAGAGATTTATAAGACGGGCGTGCGCACTTTCGTGCAGCAGCATTTGCCGATGCTCCCCTGGCGGCCGTCCGGAGTGATTGTCGGCGAACCGACAGAGCTAAAGGCCGTGGTTGCGCACAATGGGGTAGTGCGTTGGTCGATCGCGGCCAGTGGTCGTGCGGCGCATTCGTCCGATCCGTCGAAGGGCCGGTCGGCGATTAGCGCGATGACCAAGGTCGTACATGCGCTGGAGGAGCGTTATATCCCGGGGCTGGTCGCCGCGCATCCGCTGACGGGCATGGCGCAGTGCAGTATTAATTTGATCCAAGGTGGGGTGCAAATTAATATCGTGCCCGAATATTGCGAGATTCAGATCGACCGAAGGGTGGTGCCGGGAGAGGATGCAAACGACGTGTTGCCGGCGGTGGAAGAAGTGCTTGCGGCTTTGCGTCGTGCCGATCCCGATTTGCAGGTAGTACAGCATACGCCTGCGATGATCGATTCGCCGCTCGACCCGAGCGGCGGCGAGGCCTTTGCTGGCTTTGTGCAGCGGGTGTTACTGGAGATGGGGTTGGAAGGGGAGTTGCATGGAGTGGGCTATGGCACGGATGCCAGTAGTTTTGGGCAGGCCGGCTTCGCGGCGGTGGTGCTTGGTCCGGGCGCCATCGCGCAAGCCCATACGGCGGACGAGTGGATCGATCTGGCCGAATTACAGCGCGGGGTGGAGGTGTATGGCACCTTAATGCGAACGGCTGTAGAGGGTTGAATTTTGTGACAGCGGGCTGGGGGGAATCTGTTGATATGCTCCGTGTTGTAGGATCGTTTATGCGAGAAAGAACGATAACTACTGCAGGAGGACCAGGCGATCGCCTCCTAGCAACGAACGGGTGCTTGCGCTCAACCCGTCCTATGTGAAGGCGCGCAATGACCAGGCTTAAGCGCTATAGAACGCCGGCCGACTGAGCGAGGCGATCGGCCATTACTGCCATGCGCTGACGGAAGTTCCAGACTTGGTGGCCGCCCATTTTAATTTGGCGGAAGCATTGGCTACAGCCGGGCAACACGAGGCGGCGATCGCCGAATTACAGAAGGTCTTGCGCCAAGTGCCCGAGCGCCCCGAGGCGCAGAAAAAACTGGCGGTGTTGCAATAGCTTTATAACTCGACGATCATCTTACCGAAGTTGTCGCCGCGAAAAAGGCCGATAAAGGCGTCCGGTGTCTGTTCGAGACCGGTGACGACGGTTTCCCGCCATTTTATTTTCCCCGCCGCAATCCAGTCGCTCATATCGGCAAGGAACGCTTCGCGTCGCGCGTAGTGGTCGCTGACAATAAAACCCTGCAGGGCGAGGCGTCTACCAACGGCCAGCATCAGATTTGTTCGGTCCAGGTACGGCCTCGGTAGCGTTGTACTGGCCGATCATGCCGCAGAGGACGATACGGCCATGGAAGTTCATCCGCGCGATAGCCGCCTGTAAATGCTCGCCGCCGACATTGTCGAAGTAGACATCGATGCCGTCGGGACAATGGCGGGCGAGTTCGGTATTGAAGTTGTCGATGTGCCGGTAATTGAAGGCGGCGTCAAAGCCCGCTTGGTCAACCAGCCATGCGACCTTCTCGTCGGACCCGGCGCTGCTGATGGTGCGGCAGCCCTTGATCTTGGCGATTTGCCCGGCGACGGAACCGACGGCACCGGATGCGGCGGATACGAAGACCGTCTCACCCGCTACCAGGCGGCCCATATCGAGCAGCCCCACCTAGGCGGTCATGCCCGGCATACCCAAGGTGCCGAGGAAGGTTTGCAGTGGCGCGATTTGGGGGTCGATGGGGTTTAGGTCTGATCCTTGCGCTATAGAATGCTCGCGCCAGCCGCCGAATCCGGCTATATAATCTCCCGTCTTGAAATCGGGATGATTGCAGGCGACGACTTCGCCGATGCTCTGGCCGTCGAGCAGGGTGTTCAGCGCGAAAGGGGTGAAATAGCTTTTGCCCTCGCGCATGCGGCAGCGCATATAAGGGTCGACTGACATATGGCGTTTTTTCACCAGGACTTCGTTCTCCTTTGGATCGGGCAAGTCGATCGAAACCAATTCGAAGTCTGCGGCCGATGGCAGGCCTTCGGGGTAGCGTTTGAGTTGTACGGCTCTACTTTGCATCGGAGTTCTCTTTTTTGAGAATCTACTTGCTTGCGATGATTGTTATCTGTTGAGTGTGGCGCCCATTAGGTTGCCGACCTAGCCTGTGCTACTGTGTGCCATGCCCGTGGTTTCGCCAACGATGTCTGTTGGGGCGCCGGATCGTTTACGCGTCAGGCTGAATGATCTGACATCGATCCATTCTATCCCTGAAAAGCGCCATGTATCGGATTCGCCGGCCCACTCGCGCGTGAGACGCCCGGCGGTCTCGGTTTGTTTGTTGGCTATTTCAAATGCAGGTGGATCGATCGTCCAAACCTCAATCCGGTTGTTTTGCCCCTTGTGATTGGTGACGGCGACGAAACGCACTTTGTCGGGCGAGAAAAAAGGGACGTGGGGAATCTGCAACTCTTCGCCGTTCAATGCGTCGACGAGCGTAAAATGTTGGGCGGCTGAAGACGCTTTGCGTATGAGATAGTATAGCTGGTCGGGAAGACAGGCAAAGAGGTTGTAGCGAGCGGTGTCGGCGGATCCAGTTTACTTAGTCTTCGTATTCGAGTGGCTGACCTGTGCGCAAATAGACGGTCAGAATATTTGCGTTTCTCGCGCATTGTTGTGGATACAGGGTTATATAGTGTGTTTCGATCCGTCGTGCGCAAGTGTGAGCATTGGCCAAGTCGGGGCAGAGCGGGCTATTATCGATGTTCCATAACGGTAGCGTATGTTTGATGCTCGACCCGATCCAGAGCAGCTTCGGGCGTTCGGGTTTACTCCGGCTTGTTTGGCAGGCGATTGGCAATGCCAGGGCGCTTATCAGCCACAACAGGTTTTTGCCGATATTGTCCATTATTGGTATGCAGTGATATAGATTTGGTCAGCGGTCTGGTCGCTGTGGAAGATGACGGGCATTGCTTGTTCCTATCGCGGTTTGTTTTCCGGCTCTAAAGTATGGCGGCTATAGACAAAGCGTGCACGGTGCAAAAAAATATACAGGCGCTCGGCGTCGGGCAACCAACGCATGAGCAGGAAGGCGGCTCGCGAGTTACTCGCTTAGCGGACCAACAGGCCTTACTCGGGGCCGTGGTGTCCCATGCTATTTTCTTTTAGCGTGTCGGTTTGGGCTGCGATCGACTCGGCGCGTTCGGCTTCGGGGGAATGCACCAACAATAATGATAGTGTTTCCAATACTTCGCTGACGCGATCCATAAGATGCAGGTCGTGCAGCATCCTGTATTCACGCACAGTGTTTTCGGCCCAGAGCGCTTGGCAGCGTTCGAGTTGCGGCAAACTTAGGCAAGCTGGCCTTAAGACGGGCGTGCAATTGGCTGGTCCGTTTGCTGAGGCCTTTGATTTTGCGTTTGATCGTGCGCTTTGTTTATTAATGGGTTTTTAGTTTTTTGTCCAAAGGCGTCCAGGTGTAGTTGTTTTTTCTGCAAAGTATGCTGGGCCGAGATCGTGTCGTTGTTGAGGCGGCGAAAGTGGTAGACGACTAGGAACTTGACCAGCGCGTAAAACACGCCGATAAATGCGGCGGAAAAACTCAGCCACATAGGGTCAGGCTCTTGGCTAGGTCCGGGTTTGCGGGGCTTGCCGTGGGGTGGGGGAATTGTATGCGTCGAGCAGGCCCTATTCTTCGAGCAATGGCATGAAGGCGAAGATGTCTTTGAGCATATAGGGGGCGACCTGGTTGGTGTCGACTAGATCGCGAAACAGTCGGCTTCGAGGATTTGCGCATCGTCTGTTTCGCGGCAAACGAAGGCTAATGGTTCCAATAGTAGGGCGACCGCCGGATCGGATTCGTCGCCGATGGGGCGGTCCAGATGGTAGTACAGGCCTTCTCTAGTGCGTGCTTTTTCGACGAGGAATCCGATTCTGCGCACGAGTAGGTGGTGGGCAGGGATATCGCCGGTGCCCTGGTATTAATGATGCAGACCCTGAAGGACAGAGGCGTTCAGCGCGGGAACCACGTTACGGTTGAAGCTGCCGATTTGTGCGGGCCAACGCCCTTCCTCGTCCTGCCAAGGTTCAAAAAGGTCGACTAGGGCTTCCATTCAACGTAGGAAACGCTCATCGCGAAAGGCTTCGTAATAGGTGCCCATGGCGTTGAAAGCCCAACCGGTAAACACTCGGTTCTGAAAGGTCAGTCCTAATCTGCGGCGAGCGCTCGGTCGCAGATTACAGGGGTCAGTTGTTGTTTCCAAGCATAGGGGGCTTGGTGGAAACAGAAATCGGCGCAGGCCTCGCTCGCCTCTGACGCTCGCCGATAGCCGGTGAGAAAATAAAAGTCGAGTAAGCCGCCGAGCTAGGAGTGGCCGTTTTGTGCGCCGATGGGGTCTTTTTCGTCGGTGTCGGCGAAGTGGTGGTTTTGCGATTGCGGGCAGTGGGGGCCGCCGACCCACTCCGGGTGCTCGCTGGAAAAATGCACGGAGTCGACATCGATCAGGTGGCCGACAGCCGCTTCCGCATCGCGGAAAAGCTTTTGCTCGCCGGAGGAAAGATACTGGCGCAATATCGAGCGCGGGAGTTCGTAGGCGTGGTTTTCGCTGGTACGCGTCTTGAGGAATTCGTCCTCAGGCTCGTAGTGAACCTGGTCGCCGTAGTCGATTAGACCGAGGCCATTGGGTATTCGGGAGAAATGGCGGATTTTTAGTTCGAGCGGCCAATGTTCTTCGCGAAAGGGATGGAAGGGGCCCAATGCCCCGGTCGTGGTGTGGTATTCGGAGGGTAGCTGCAAGAGCAGTGGTTCCTCAAAGGCCAGACATTGCGAATCGATTTGGCGTGAGTCCTGCCCCGGTGGGCTGCAGTGGGCAAAGGTTCTGTGTGTTTTGGCCATGCCCTGCGGAATGCGCAAGGGCCCATTGTAACGAACACCCTCGGTCTCGCTAATCTCGGTCGAGCGTCGGCCGGGCTCAATCGGCGGCCGCTCAAATGTGCTGAGATCGGGGTAGAGGTCAATGCTCAATCCCGCGTGGAGGCGGGCGTATGCGAAAATAGGCCGGGGCGTGGACCGAGCAAGTGAAGCCAGAGGTCGTTAGGGGGAGGGGGCCATATCGGAAGCACAGCGGAATCCCACCGAGTTTTCAATCGTATTCGGCACGAAGGCCGCGCGAACCGTGGTGGTCAGGACCTCAAGCGGTACGCCGAGCTTCCAACTCGCGCCCCGGCCGACTCTTAGGGTGCCGCTGTCGGGCCCCTGCGGGTTCTGTTCGGGGCTTTGCGCGTAATAGTTGAAGGCAAAGTAGTCGGCCGTCCATTCTTGCACGTTGCCGCCCATATTGTGCAAGCCGTAGAAGCTGACACCAAGCGGGTAGGTGCCAACTGGCACGGTGGCTCCTACGTTATTGTTAAAATTGAGAAACTGCGCCGAGGGAACGTCCTCGCCCCAAGCATAGGAGCGTCCATCCTCGCCGCGCGCTGCGCGTTCCCATTCCGCTTCTGTAGGCAGCCGTTTGGCCTGCCAGAGACAGTAGGTGGTCGCCTGATCCCACGAGACGCAGTTGATGGGGTGTTCGAGGCGATCGTCTCGGCCGCTATTGCAACCTGCGGTCATCTCGGCCTCAGGGCATACCTCGGCATTGACGCAGGCTTTGTAGAGACCGGTGGTGACCTCGAATTTGTCGATCCAATAGAGGTTCAATTCGATCCTGTGCTGGGGGGATTCATCCGGCGCTCCTAGGTTCGAACCCATAATAAAGGAGCCGGCGGGAATTTCGATCATGCCGTTTTGTTCGGCAAAAATGCGATCGACCACCTGCACTTTGACTTTTTCGCGCAGACTGGTCAAGTCGCCATCTGAGACTTCGAGCATGAATACGTAATCACCGGGCTCGGTGGCGATAAAGGTCGGTTGTACCGCGGTCGAATCCGAAAGCTCAACTGACCCGCTCGGGGCGGCGCCGACAATCCAGTGATAGAGCAACGTCGCGCCGTCTTTGGCGTCGGGGTCTATGCTCAGGCTGCCATCCAAGGTTACCGCGGTGCTAACGGCGACCTGTTGATCTGGGCCGGCGTTGGCGACGGGTGCTTGGTTGCCGGACGAGCGGACCAACACGCTTATTTCAACAGTGGCGCTGAGTTCACCGTCACTGACGGTAAGTTTGAGTCTGTATTCGCCGCTGGAGATGGGAGTAAAAAAGGTCTGTTGAGCCGTTGAGTCGGCTAATTGCACTTCTGCCGGGGAGGAGAGAACCGTCCACTGATAGGTCAGCGCGTCGTCGTCGGGGTCGCTGCTGGCCAAGGCACTCAAAGGCACGACGCTGTTGGCACCGACGACGATATCGGGGCCGGCATCTGCAATCGGGGCTTGGTTGCCAAGGTTAGAGACCGATATGCGGATCGAATCGGGGTCGCTGCTGAGTGCGCCATCGCTGACGATGAGGATGAAGATATATGTTCCGGCTACCGAAGGCGTGAAACTGAAACGGGGTTGCGTCTCGGGAAAGACGGTGGGGACCGGATTCTCGCTGGCGAACCGCCAGGTAAAACTTAATGAAGTGCTTTCAGGGTCCATGCTCAGCGAACCGTCTACGGAGACTTCTTGCGCCAAGGCCGCTTGCTGGTCGGCGCCGGCCTCGGCGACGGGCGCCTGGTTGGGCGCAGGCGGCGCGGGTGGCACGCTGCACTGCAAGAGCAGGCCGGAGAGGGCGAAAAAGAATACGGCACGGGCCGGGATGGCAAAGTGAAGGAACATGGCCGGGCTTTTCTCAAGGGGGATCGTCGGCGGGGAGCCGTCCAAGTCCAATAATACATCTGCAGGTCCTAGCTGTCAATCGGTCCGGAGGGCAGGGTGACAAAAGATGGGGGCGATTATATATTGATCGGAGGATGGAACCGGCAACTGTAGATGTCAACTTGGGGCTTTTCGACGGTGAGGTGAGCCATGCCCGGATCAATACGGCTGTCGCCAAGGGAGACAAGAGCGTCCTCTTCGGCGAACAGACCCGGTTGCCCTATTTTCCCGATGACGAACCCCTGCCAAAGCTGCATGCCGGTGACCCGTTGGTCCTGCTGTTCTGGAAGGTATTGCACAAAGTTCCCGAGAATCTGCGCACCGCCCTGATCGAAGCCCCTTTGAGTCTGACGCTAGTGCGCGACGATACGCTATTGCATTTCGAGAATTACCGTTGCCATCAAGCGCTGCATATCGGCTGTCGCCGCCGTACGATCTATCTGCCCGAAATACTCCTACACGCTGCCGAGGATCGCGGCTACGACTATTGGGCGATCGCCGAGGGCGTCATCTATGCGGGATGGATGATCATGGACTACCTGCTGTTGGTAGACGTGCTCAAGGAATACGCCGAACTGGCGCGCAAACTGCCCGGGTATCGCCTGGGCGAGGCGTTGCAGGCCCGCTTGGTCGATGACCACAACAACCACCGGCGCGATCACGCGTCGGAGGGGCGTTCGGAGGTCGCTGAGTTTATTGACGGATATAAGGGAGAACTATTAAGGGTAACGCCCCAGCAGGGGGCGAACGAGGATGTTTTTGCTCTGGCGCGCGGCATCTTCGACTCAGAGTTGGAAAAGTGCTGGGCCCATGACAAGATGGAACGCATAGCGCAGGTCTTCAGCTACCCCCGGCTCTTTCTCTTCGATCGGGATATCATCCATGGCACCGCCCGCGAGTTGGCCGAGGCCAAAGGGCTCGAGATCGAGCCTCGGAGCTTTGCTGACGCACTGCACGATTACCACGACGCGTTGCGTTTCGAGTCGCGTCCGCTGATGACGACCTTGGGCAAGGGCGCGGTGCCCAAACCGCGGGCGGTATTTTTGCAGACCGTCGTGCGCCTTGGGATCATCGGGTTGCGCGGGTTCTTCGAAGCGTATGGTCGCGACGAACCGGGGGTGCGCGACCTGGTGCATCCGTTGTGGATGTATCTGTGCTCGCTCAGTTCTGATCCGGCGGGTATTTTTTCGCGGGCGGGGCGTTTGCGGGCGGTGGGACGCGAGGGGCTGGACGAGACACTCGATGGCCACCTCGCCGGTGTGCTGATTCGCCTAGACGGGGCGGAAAACTATATGCAGTTGGTCCGCGAGGTAGCGGCGATGGGTGAAGTCGCGCGTGTCGAATTGCAGGCGTTGATCTCCGTCCAGCGATTGCTCGAAGAGGACGAGTGGGAAGCTTTTAAGGGGCGCAAGCAGACGATCGTCGCCAGCGCTTGTCAGGCCCTTGAAGACCTCTCCAGCAGCGAAGATGGCGGCGCGTCGGAGCGCGTCAATTTGCACGAGGACGAGAAAATTCGATCGCTAATCTCCGATCGTCCGCATCGCTTGACCTCGGATCCCAGTGGAGTAATGATGTATTTAAGGACCTATAATAATTCGTTGAACCGCTTCGGGGCGGCGGACCCGGATTCGGACTTTCTATTGGCCTCGATCCTGGTGCGGTTGGACCAGGCGGACGAGTATTCCGAATTGCTCGAACGGGTGTTTGAAATCGGCACGCCGGCCTTTACGGCGTTGCACAATGTCTTTGAGCAGATACCCGAGCGCGATGTGAAAAAACGGGAAATACTCAAACAGGCGCGGATCCTTTGGGGCAGATTGCTGGCCAAAGCCCGGGCTAAGACGAAGGAAAAAAAATGAGGGGATTCGTCGCGATTGTCGCGACCACCGTAGGTTTGGCGGCATGGGGTTGTCTGCCTTTTGGCGGCGGTCGACCGCAAAGCGCGGAATTGACGGCGGCAGCCCGAGAACTGGTGTGGGTCGCCCAGGGCAGTGGTGCAACGATCGACTGGATAGGGTTGCGCGACGGTGGGGGCGACCGGAGCGAGGCCGTGAAGGTGATAGATGATTATTTGGTGTCAGCGCTTTTACAAGCCGAAGTGGCCTTGGTTTTGGCGGACACGATGGGTGGGAAGTGGTCAGATGGCGGCGTGCTCGACTTAAACCGGGGCGAGGGGGCATTGGTTTTGGGCGGGCGTTTGCAGGGGGATGCCCCCTGGATGTACGTGCGGCTCTTCCTCGTTGAGAGGGACGGCGGCAAGCTCGTGGCGACGCGAACGGTTCGGGTGCCCGAAAGCGAAGTTAACGACGAAGTGGCGCTGCGTGCGAAGGCCAACGGCGGTGCGGATGATACGATCCCGGTGCAGGCTGACCTGCACCTGATCGTCAAGCGGGCAGAAGGCGGTGTCGACCAGATCGTTGAGCTGGCCGAGGGCGCGCAACTGCAACAAGGGGATCGATTGCAATTGCGCTATAAACTACACAGGGACGTCGAGGTCTACGCGTTCCTCTATGATTCGGAAGGCACGCTCGAAGCGGTGGTCCCGGAGCAATTCGTCTATTCGGGGATCGAGCAATATGGGCCCAGTGAAAATGGCTGGATTACCCTACAGGAGAGCGACCGGGTCTACACGCTTTATTTTCTCGCCGGGCCGCGCCTCTTAGAGGAAAATACCGGCGAGCTCTTTGAGCGGCTCGGTGAACTGATTCACCAGCGCCAAGTCGATCGCTTCAATGGTTTGGAAAATATAGACCAAACGATCGTGGAATTTCTCCGGCGTTCCTACCAGGAGGACTCGGTCATCACGGTGCAGAGGGGAAGCGAGGGGATCGCGGTGGGGCGGCCGGAGACGATCGTCTACGACGACGGTACTCGTCTACCGAGTCAGGCGGAAATACTCAAGGGCACGCCCGTGCTGGCGCGTGCCCTGAGCTTTTCGGTGCAATAAGCGTCTTTTAGAGGACCGCGGCGACCGACTCGCAGAAGTACTCGAGGTTGGTGCTGGTGAGCCCGGCAACGTTTATGCGGCCGCCGCCTACGATATAGATCGCGTATTTTTCCCGCAATGCCTCGACCTGCTCTGTGCCCAATCCCGAAAAAGAGAACATGCCGCGTTGTTGTTCGATAAAGGAGAAGTTGCGTTCGATGCCCTTGGCTTTCAGCCCTCTGACCAATTCCACGCGCATGTCGTTGATGCGCTTGCGCATCTGGGCGACTTCGCCTTCCCACTGCGCGCTAAGTGCTTCATCGCCGAGTATTTCGCTGACGATCGCCGAGCCGTGGGCCGGAGGGTTTGAATAGCTGGTGCGTACGGCGATCTTGAGGTGACTCATGGCCTTGGCCGCCGAGTCCCTGTCGGCGCCGACCAATGTCAGGGCGCCAACACGTTCTTTGTACAGCCCAAAATTCTTCGAGAATGAACTGGCGATCAGCAATTCGCAACCCGGTCGGCTGAGCGCTTCGAGGCCGACGGCGTCTTCGCGCAAGCCGTCCCCCAGGCCTTGGTAGGCGAAATCGACCAGGGGCAGCAGATTGCGTTCGGCGATGATATCGGCGATATGGCCCCAACAGGCTGGGCTCGGGTCGACGCCGGTCGGGTTGTGGCAGCAGCCGTGCAAAAGCACGATGTGCCCCTCGGGTATTTTGGTTAGTGCCGTAAGCAAGGCCGATTCGTTGAGTCCATTGGTCTCTGCGTCGAAATAGGGATAGATCTCGACTTGCAGTCCGGCCGCTTGAAAGATCTTGGGGTGGTTGGCCCAGGTCGGTTTGCTGAGCCAAATCGGCCGGTCGCCATATTGTCGGGCGAGGAAGTCACCGGCGATGCGCAGCGCGCCGGTGCCCCCTGGGCTTTGCACGGTGACGGCGCGCTCGGAGGACAGGATCTCATGCTCTGGTCCAAGTAATAGCTTGCGCACCGCGATCCCGTATTCGGGGCTACCTTCGATGGACAGGTAGCTCTTGCTCTTTTCATTGGCGAGGCCGCGCTCTTCGGCGGTTTTTACCGAGTCGAGGATCGGCGTCTCGCCGCTGCTGTCCTGGTAGACGCCGACACCGAGGTTGATTTTGTCGGGGTTGCTATTGCTTTTAAAGGCCGCGCTGAGCCCCAGGATGGGGTCGGCTGGTGCCATCTCCAGCTGTTTGAACATTACTCGCCTTTCTGTGGGTGGACGGGCTGGCTGAGGGCATCCCCTCGCTCATACACGCATCGCTGCGCGATACGCGCCCTTCGGGAGTTCGGAGCGCAGAAAGCGCTACGGACTCTGCTGGTGTTGCGGTTGGCGCGATAAAAAGTAAGGTAAAAGGGGAAAATTCGCTAAGATCTTGGACGACTCCGAACTAAAGGACTTTTGGGATAGTTCGCTGGATCAACCCCGTCTATAGGTGGTAAATACCAGGTCTTCTTCCGGTCGTTCCTCGACCACTTCCCATTCGTTTTTGTCCCAAGCCGGAAAATACGCGTCGCCCTCAACTTCGATCGGCAAATGCGTCAGGATCATTTCGTCGATCAGTGGCAAGGCGAGGTTGTAGATTTCCGCGCCGCCGAGGATAAAGAGTTTTTGCGCGTCGCGTTGTCTGGCGGCGGTGATGACCTGTTGCAGGTCTTGGCAAATGATCACCCCCTCGTCGGAGATGTAGGCGGGGTTGCGGCTGAGGATGAAGTTGAGGCGGCCGGGCAACGGGCGCACTTGGAAGGACTCGTAGGTTTTGCGGCCGGCGACGACCGGGTGCCCCTTGGTCGTGCGGCGAAAATGTTTCATGTCGGCTGGATAGTGCCAGGGGATGCAATTGTCGCGGCCTATGACCCAGTTCTTACTCAGGGCGGCGATAATGACGGTTTTCAAGCTTGCGGGCCTCCCGGGTGGAAAAAGGGGTGGACGAAGGGGTGGACGGAATCTTTTGCTTCGGAGACGGTGCCGGTAAAAATAACCTTGCCCTCGTCGAGCATGATCAGGCGGCCGTCGAGCCTTTCGATGCTGAGTAGTTCATGCGTGACAATGATAATCGTGGTGCCGAGCGCGCGGTTGATTGTCAGCAGCAGTTCGTCGATTTCGGCCGCAGTGACGGGGTCCAGGCCGGCGCTGGGCTCGTCGCAAAAGAGGATTTCGGGGTCCATGACCATCGCCCGGGACAAGGCGGCACGTTTGCGCATTCCACCCGAGAGTTCGTCGGGATAACGGTCGTAGGCGTGCTCGAGCCCGACTAGGGAGAGTCGGGTACGGACAATGTCTGCGATCAGATCGGGAGTGAGGTCGGTATGCATTTCGAGCGGTAGGGCGATATTCTGGCTGATGGTCAGCGAATTGAATAGGGCCCCGTATTGAAACATTACACCGAATTGTCTGATGAGGGCGTTGCGCGTCTCTTCATTGAGATCGGTAGCGTCCTGGCCGAGTACCTCGATCCGCCCGGTGCGGGGTTGGACCAGACCGATAATGCTTTTCAGCAGGGTACTTTTCCCGCAGCCGCTGCCGCCTAGCACGATGGCAATTTCGCCCTTTGCAACCTGTAAATCGATACCATTTAAGACCGTGGTTTCGCCGTAGGCGACACTGAGTGCGCTGATATCGATGGCAGGGTTTACCATTTCAGATAGAAGACCAAGCCCCAGAAGGCGTCGAGGATAATTATGCCGAAGAGGGAGGCTACGACCGATGAGGTCGTAGCCTGGCCGACACCGGCCGCGCCACCACTGAAGTTGAGGCCGCGGTGTACGGCGATTATGGTGATGATCCAGGCGAAGGAAATGGTTTTGACCAACCCGGTGAGCAGATCTTTGAGGAAAAGCGCTGAAAAAACCTGGTTGAGGAAGGTCGTGACGGGTATGTCCATCGAGACGAGGCCGACCAAGGTGCCGCCAAGAATACCGAGCAAGTCGGCCATAATGGTTAAGAGCGGCATGCACAGTAGCATCGCCCACATTTTGGGTACGGCGACAAAGCGCAGCGGATCGAGCCCCATGGTCCGTAGGGCGTCTAATTCTTCGGTGAACTTCATCGTAGAAATCTCGGCGGCGATCGCCGATCCGGACCGCCCGGAGACCATTATCGCGGTCATTAGCGGGCCCAACTCGCGGGTTAGACCGATGACGAGCAGGTCGGCAACGAATATGTCGGCCCCGAACTGGCGCAGTTGCGCGGCCGATTG
>Ga0315339_1001632_pt1 | contig 19157 bp, 21 predicted proteins | sample ASW17metaG_FD_204514 | JGI IMG/M metagenome (GOLD analysis project Ga0315339, IMG submission 204514) | Ammonia-oxidizing marine archaeal communities from Pacific Ocean, United States - ASW #17 | ecosystem: Environmental > Aquatic > Marine > Oceanic | place: USA: California | collected 2016-12-05
GGCTTACTTATGGAGAAGATAAAACACCTGCTGGACATGAATTACCTTTTATAAAATTTCATGAAATTGTAATAGCTATGGGAGGTCACGGAGAACTGGTTGAAGACCCAAAAGATTTAATACCAGCCATGGAAAGAGCTACTAAATCTGGCCTACCTTCATTAATAAATGTTATGACAAATCCAAATGCTACAAGTGCGGCTACTCATGCAATTACAGCAATGATGACAAGAACGTAAGGACTTGAATTTCTTTTTATTCTTTACTGGTTAATACAGCCATAAAAGCTTCTTGAGGTATTTCGACGCTTCCTACATTTTTCATTCTTTTCTTACCTTCTTTTTGTTTATCAAGTAGCTTTCTTTTTCTGGACACATCTCCACCATAACACTTAGCAGTTACATCTTTTCTCAAGGCCTTTACGGTTTCACTTGCTATCACCTTGGCCCCAATAGCGGCTTGAATTCTTACTTCAAATAATTGTCTTGGGATTATCTCTTTAAGTTGTTCTACTATGTCCCTTCCTCTGTAGTAAGAGTTAGATCGGTGAGTAATTAACGAAAGAGCGTCAACTATTTCTCCATTTATTAGTATATCAAGCTTAACTAAATCAGACTCTTTTAGATCTGTGGGTTCATAATCCATAGAGCAGTAACCTTTTGTTATTGATTTAACTTTATTGTAAAAGTCATAAATCATCTCAGATAAAGGTATTTCATATTCAAGAATAAGTCTTTCTTCGGAAATAAAGTTTATATTCTTTTGTATACCTCGTCTTGATTCGCATAAGTCTAATAATCTACCAAGGAAACTTTTTGGTGAATGAAGACTTATCAAGACAAAAGGCTCACGTATTTTATCTACTTCACTTAGGTTTGGGAGATTCTTAGGGTTGTCTACTCTTACTACTTTTCCATTTGTCTTATCAACCTCATAAACTACGGTAGGCGATGTTGCTATAAGAGATAAATTAAACTCTCTTTCAAGTCGCTCTTTAATTATTTCCATATGCAATAAACCAAGAAATCCGCATCTAAAACCAAAACCCAAAGCAGCAGAATTTTCAGCTTCATAATTTATTGATGCATCATTTAGGCTAATTTTTTCGAGTGCCTCTTTCAATTGTTCGAAGAAATTTGAGTCAATAGGATATAGACCGCAGAAGACCATAGGTTTAATGTGCTTAAAGCCTTTTAGTGCCTTTACCGCAGGTTTTTCTGAGAGCGTCACAGTGTCCCCAACTTTTGCGTCCCCTAGCTCTTTAATGGAGGCCGTTATAAACCCCACCTCGCCAGAGCTAAGTGTTTTTACGTTTTTAGATTTAGGACTAAAAATTCCTAAATTTCTAGTCTCATAAGATCTCTCAGTAGCCATAAGCTTAACTTTGTCTCCAACTTTTACGGTTCCGCTGAAGACTCTAACAAGGAGCACAACTCCAAGATATGTATCAAACCAGCTGTCAATTATTAGTGCCTTAAACTCGTCAGAAGTATCAACTTTCGGAGCTGGTACTCTCTTGATAACCTCATCTATTATTCCTAGAACTCCTTCACCTGTTTTTGCACTCACAAGAACTGCGTTGCTACAATCAATCCCAATAGTACTTTCTATCTCTTCACAAACTTTTTCAGGATCTGAGGATGGGAGATCTATTTTGTTTACTATAGGTATTATCTCTAGTCCCATATCTGCAGCAAGAAAGGCATGAGCAAGAGTTTGAGCTTCAACTCCTTGCGTTGCATCTACAACTAAAAGAACACCTTCGCATGCCATTAGGCTTCTAGATACCTCATAGCTGAAGTCCACGTGTCCTGGGGTATCAATGAGATTAAAAACAAACTCAACACCTTCTTTGTCTTTGTAATTAATTCTTACAGACTGAGACTTAATCGTAATTCCTCTCTCTCTTTCTATGTCCATATTGTCCAGGAACTGGTTTGTCATATCTCTTTTTGTTACAGTATTAGTAAGTTCTAGAATTCGATCAGCAAGGGTAGACTTCCCATGATCTATATGCGCAATAATACTAAAATTTCTTATATTTTTTTTGTTCATCTATATTTGATTATAAATCATCTAATATAATTTATTGAATAATAATCCAGTAGCAATTTTAGGGTAAAAATATGTTGATTTTTGGGGCATTTTGTCATTATTTAAAACAACCTTCATTATATCGGAAGGTATAAATTTTGGTAGAATTAAGCCAATAGAGCTAGAGCTAATTGTTGATTTTGCGTCTTCTAAACTTTTAAAATGACCAACACTCGAATATTCTGATTTAAATAAATCTATTATTTTTTCTTGAACAGCAAAGACGCTCATCGAATAGAATTTTTCTAGATCATCATCTTTAATTTTACACTTAAAGTTTGAATTATTTTTTTCATCTATATAAAAGAATTCATAAGGAAGCAAGAAGTCTTCGTTCATTTCATTATTCCATTCTTCAGTGTGAAAATTCTCTAGAATACTTTCTGTAATCTTAAGTGAATCTGTGGTCCCATTAAGGATCCGATGTGTAGGATTGATGAGTAGACCGTCTTGAATTGTGCCCGTTAAATAAAACATTACATAGCTTGCTTCATCTGACTTGTTCTCTTCTAGATAATTTAGTGATGTTTCATATCTATGATGTCCATCAGCAATTAGTATTTCCTTTGATTCAAAGAAAGATGAAATTTGAGAAATAATATCTTGATTACTGATTTTCCACATTTTGTTTGCTATCCCATCTAACGATTTTGCCTCTATTATTGGAGCATTAGAACTTATAAAATCCTTAATTAACTTTTCTATCTTATTGTCAGAATTATCATAGACACCGAATATTGGACTAATGTTTGTTTTACATGAATTCATTAACTTTAGTCTATCAGCCTTTGGTCCGCTAAAAGTCTCTTCGTGAGGAAGAATAACTTTATCAGCAAATTCAGACAACCTCACAATGGCAATAATCCCGATCCTTTCATACTTCTTTCCTTTGAAAGTAAATTCTTGGTGGTAGGGATATACACTTTCCTGATCTTCTTCAATTAAGATTTGATCATTGATCCATTTGTTGAACGTAGTCTTAGCTTCTTCATATTTACGATCACCTTCAGTTCTGTTTAAATCAACTTTTATAATATTATTTTCATGAAGAGAGTAGAGCAGATTTTGTTGATCTTCGTTTATTACATCGTAAGGAGGGGCAATAACTTTGCTTAAATCGTTGATTTTTTCATTATTGTATCTTAATCCCTTGAAACCTTTAACTTTTGCCATTATAAAAATCCTCTATTCTTTTTGAGCTTAAATCACCTTCTCTAATGATTATAGCCCCATTTTCTGTGTTCTTTATTATTGAAGACCCTAATGACTCTGCTATGTCACCGTAGTCTATTATGCAATCCACTAAATTATGGAAATTATTATATATTGTTTTAAATAAAAAAATATTCTTATTTCCACTCAGGTTGGCACTCGTTGAGACTATTGGGAAATCTATGTAGTTAAATAATAGTTTTACAAATGGATGTGAAGATATTCTACAGCATATCTCACCACTAGGGCTAACGATTTTATTATCTATAGCAGATGTTTCTTTTATATCTAAGAGGATAGCAAAAGGTCCAGGTGAGAATTCCTGAATTAATTCAGTTTCCTGATTTTTCAAAATACAGTGATTATTTATCATCTGAATGTCTTTAAATAGTAGGGTAAAATTTTTCTCATTGTCTCGCTTCTTGATATCGTATATTTTTTCTATTCCTGCTCGACTGTTGGCCGAACATCCAAGCCCGTACAGAGTCTCTGTTGGGTAACATACTGTAGATCCATTTCTAAAAAGAATTGCGATTTCTTCTATGTCTAATTGAGACTGGCTATAAGTTAACAATTTTATTTATTATGTTTCTCTGCAGCTTTGATAACTTTATTCTTTAAGCTTTGTCTAAACTTACTTAAGGACTCTTTAATTTCTGGATATTTGATCGAAAGTATTGAGGCAGCATAAATTCCAGCATTTCTTGCGCCGCCTTTACCAATCGACATAGTTCCAACTGGAATACCAGGAGGCATTTGAACTATTGATAGTAGTGAGTCTATTCCATTCAGACAGGATGAGTCTATAGGGATACCTATTACAGGTAGCGTTGTATAGGATGCAACTACCCCAGGCAGATGAGCAGCCCAACCAGCTGCAGCTATAATTACTTCTACCCCTCTATCTTCGGCAGTACTCATATATTCATCTAAGAGCTCAGGGGTTCTATGAGCGGAAGCAATTCTAAGATCATAGGAAATTCCTAGTTCTTCTAAGATGCTGCAGGCATCTGATGCTTTCTCAAGATCTGAGTCACTACCAACTATTATTCCAACTAAAGGCATGGTTTTAAGTTATCCTGATTATGCTAATATTTCAAGAGTACTTAGGAGATAGTTTTGATTACAAAAGAATTTTTTGATGATATATGCTTTATAACTCAGCATGACCATGCGAGGGTATCTTTGGATTTGTTTTCTATGATTAGCCCAGATGTAACTCAGGGGCTAGAGTTGTCTGAGGAATTAAAGTATGCAATAAGGAATCATGATTGCGGATGGATTGAATATGATACCATTCCGAAAACCAGTAAATCTGGGGATATTTTTACTTTTCAAAACATGAAACCGTCCCTTCAAGATGAGTTATGGATGAAAAGCATTATAAATTCAGTCATACCTTATTCCTCTGTTCTAATTGCTGAGCATTTCAAAGCACTGAGCGCTAACTCTAGTAATAGGGGAGATAAAGATAGTTTCCATAGCAAATGTAGTGATTTTATAAATAAAAACTACTCAGGAATTTTAAATAATATTAATCAAGACGTCTTTAACGTTCAGTTGGGATTCCTAAAGTTCACAGACTTGCTTTCATTGATCCTGTGCAGGGAAAGAGAAGTTGTTAAAGATTTGATTCCCTCAGTCAAATCCCTTGATGGTAGTGTTACTAGTATTAATATAAATAAAGTTAGTGATTCAATTTATAGTTTTCCTCCAGGTTTTTTGAAGGCCAAGCAAAATATGATTGAGATTCCTTATAAAATCCTTCCAAAAGAGTTGGTCATGACGCCGAAGAAGCTGAAAGATGAATTTAGAAACTCTACTACAATGTTTAGAAGAATAGGGCTATCTAGCTAAAGAGTAGTCTTCTAAATTTATATTCTTCAGAAATGATCTTTTAATTTTTTGAGTCGAAGTTTTTTCAAAATCATGGGAGGATAAATAAAATTTCTTTACTCTTTTATATGATTCCAGCCCCTTATTGATTTCAATGCAATTTGAGTAAATAACCTTTCCAATCTCAGACTCGTCTTTATCCTTAACGAACTCTTCGTCAGGACGTATCAGAGCGATTATATTTTCATTGTCATCACTGAAAACTACAATATCTTTTATGTAAATTGAAGAAGAAAAAAACTCTTCAATTTCTTCTGGATAAATGTTCAAACCGCCTTTGTTGACTATGACGAACTTTTCTCTTCCAGTTATATAAAGGTAGCCTTCTTCATCAATAAAGCCAATATCACCCGTATTTAGCCATCCATCCTTTAGTATCTCATCAGTCAGTTCTTTGTTCTTGTAATATCCTGGAAAAATATTTGGTCCCTTTGCCATAATGAGACCATGCCCCTTATCGTTTGGATTTTTTATGACAACCTTACACGAGCTAATAATTCTTCCTACCGAGCCAATTTTTTGATTATTCATTGGGTTTACTGATATTAGAGGAGAGGCTTCTGATAGCCCATATCCTTGGGTAATAGGTAATCCAATATTTGTGAAGAAAGTTTCAACATCAGAATTCAAAGGAGCTCCCCCACTGAGAATCACTTTTAACTTTTTTAATCCTAGTTTTCTTCTCAAAATAAGTCCAAAAAGTTTTGGAAATAATTTGAATATTATCATTCTTATATTAGACCGAGATATTGTTTTGTTCATATTCTTATAGATCTTTTCTAGAATTAAGGGTACAACTGGCCACACTGTTGGTTGAAACTGATTCATTTCTTTGGCCATGTTAGTTATATCAATTTTAGAGCACAGGTGCGTATGATTACCTCTGCTGATATTATGCAAAAGACCACATGTTAATTCATATACGTGATGTAACGGAAGAATTGAAAAAGATTTCTGATGATCTTCTAATGGCAACATTGAATGAATATCTTTAATATTTGATAGCAAGTTGTTTTGTGTTAGGACCACTCCTTTTGGTGTACCAGTGGTGCCAGAGGTGAAAAGTATCTCAGCGATATCGTTATTTATTTCTCGTTTTAGGCTTCTTATGTTTTTTAGTAAAACTAGGGGCTGGATATTCTTGCTCCCTTTGCCCTGAACTTTTATTTCAACACTATTCATCGAGTGAATTAAAGATTGTAGCTTACTTGAAATATTAAAATTTTTAACATTGTCTACTAAAAAAAGTTTGGAGTTAGTAAATTCAAGAATGAATTCTATCCCTTTCTTGTTCATTTTCGGGTCTATTGGAACCACTACGCAACCAATTTTAATTATTGAAAAGAAAGTAACTACCCAGTCGATAGAGTTAGATCCGGCAAGGGCTACATTTGAGCCAGCCTTAATTTGGATTTTATATAGCTCTTCAGCTTTTTTGTCTATCGCAGAAAGGAGCTCGGAATATAGGAGAGAGTTAAGTTTTTCTTTTTTATATTCAGATAGTGCAATTCTTTCAGGAAATCTATTTGCAGAATTCTTAACTAAAGTGTAAAGATTTCTTATCTCCTCAATTTTAGGTGTCATTAAATATAATAATACAATAGTTGTTAAATTTTATTCAATTTATAAAAAGTTAACAAATATAGGTTTGTCTTTTTTTGTCTTTTGGCACAGTAATTGCCGTGAGAATAGTAACAAGTAAAAGCTAGGAAAGGCTCTTTTCTCTTAGAGGATGGTTGCTGGATCCAAAGAAGACGTTCTTACTTGTGATGATTTTAATGTAAAAGGAGTCAATTATGGGTTTTATTTTTTCATTTGCCTTATTAGTTTTATTTTTTCCGGGAACCTGCTTTGCTGCAGGCATTGATTCAGGAGACACAGCTTGGATTTTAACATCAACAGCTCTTGTCTTGATGATGACTATACCTGGATTGTTTTTGTTTTATGGAGGACTTGTTAGAAGAAAGAATGTTCTTAGCACTTTTATGCATAGCTTTTCTGCAGCTGCAGTAATAAGTATTGTATGGGTTGTTGTAGGATACTCGTTGGCATTTGACGGTAGTCAAGGCAATCAATTTATAGGTTCTTTAAATCATTTTGGATTACAAGGTATAACAGGTAACCCAAATGGTACAATTCCTGATTATTTATTTGTTGCTTTTCAAGGTACTTTTGCAATTATAACTATTGCTCTTGTTACAGGGGCTATAGCCGAGCGAGCTAAATTCTCTGCTTATATTGCTTTTGCAATTTTATGGTCTACTTTAGTTTATTCACCTTTATGTTATTGGGTTTGGGGCGGAGGATGGATAGGAGCTCTTGGAGCTTTAGATTTCGCTGGAGGAACAGTCGTACACTTAAGTTCTGGAACAGCTGCATTAGTTGCAGCAATTATGTACGGAAAAAGACGTAACAGATCCACCACTCCACATAATGTTCCGTTTGTTGTTATTGGTGCAGCTTTGCTTTGGGTTGGATGGTTTGGCTTTAATGCAGGAAGTGCATTAGGAGCAAACTCTGATTCAGCTTTAGCATTTTTAAATACGAACACAGCAGCAGCATCAGCCGTTATTGCCTGGATGTTAACAGAATATTTTTCAAAAGGGGTTCCAACTGTGGTCGGGGCAGCTAGTGGTGCAATTGCAGGGCTAGTAGCAATTACTCCTGCAGCAGGGTTTGTAGACCCACTTTCTTCTATTATGATTGGACTTATTGCTGGATCTTTATGTTGCCTTGCATGTTCACTAAAAAATAAATTTAATTACGATGACACTTTAGATGTTGTTGGTATTCATGGTATAGGAGGGCTGTGGGGTTGTATAGCTACAGGAATTTTTGCCTCAGCTGCCTATCAGTTTGATGGTTTAATAATGGTTCAAATTAAATCAGCATTAGCTACGATGCTCTTTGTAGGTGTGGGAACATTTATTATCTTATTTATTGTTAACCAAGTCTTTGGCCTTCGTGTTGATGATGAATCAGAGGCAAAAGGGTTAGATCTTTCAGAGCATAGTGAATCTGCTTATACTGATTAAAATAATATTTCCTAATTAAGCCCTTGTCTGATTAATAGACAAGGGCTTTTTCATTTTTATCTCTGACACTTCTGGTAATGTATTCCTCAGCCTCTCTTTTTTGGGGAACATATCAATATTTCAAATATCACAAAGCTTCAATGGTGGTCTTGCTAGTACGGCTCCTGTTTCAGGTTCAGCTGGATTATTTGAGGCTATTCAAATTTATACTTTAGTAGTAGCTACGTTAATGATAATTGTAGCCAAAGCAATTGTTTTAATAAAAGTTGGGTTTGAAAATCAGGAAGTTAGATTGGACCAGTCAGAACATATAGAGAAGGCTTATGATTTGAATAGCTCTTACTTTTCTGAAAGCATTTTTCCACCAACGCCCCATTGGTTTCGTGGAATTTCATCAATCTGAACATAGGTAGAAGCAGCAGGCTTACCAGCAACTTTTAACATTGTCTTAGTTATGTCTTCTACTATATCTTTCCTTTGCTTTTGTGTTAGCTTTCCAGCAACTTTAACATTTATATATGGCATATCAGCACCCAAAAAGAACCATGAATTTTTTACCACAGCAGTGACATTCTTTGTCAGCCTTAGAGTCCTCTGAGTCGTTCTTATTAAGATTCTCATGAACTACAGGAAATAATTTACTCCCGCAGGTTGGACATTCTTTATGGTACGCAGAAATTGGCTCTACTACTTTTATTTTTTCCACTTTGTAATATTACAATAAAAAAAGCCCCTTAAGCAAGATGTTACCCCGTAAAAAAAACACCTTGAAGGAGCCACTATTTAAATTAACTAACTTTTACTTTTTGTCACTCTTTTTTTGAGAAGCCTCCGAATCCTAGCAACCATTTACATTAAGAGATCTGTAGTATAATAAAAACCATGTATATGTGTACAAATTGCAAGGAAACATCATCCTCCAGTATTAAAAAGTGTGATAGTTGCCTGCAGCATACAATGGTGGAAGTCGTTGAAGAAAAGTCAAAAAATAAATCACGTACAATCAATTCAATCAAGAACCCATCTGCAACTTTATCTTCCATTCAAGTAGAGGATAATCTTAGATATAGTAGTAATATTTCTGAAATAGACAGAGTATTAGGTGGAGGCTTTATATTAGGGTCTTCTATAGTTATTGGTGGTGAGCCAGGAATAGGAAAATCAACTCTAGCTCTACAATTAGGAAATTTGGCCAATGATGATTTTAAGTTTATGTATTTTTCAGGAGAAGAGTCTCAAAAGCAAATAAAATTAAGAGCAGAAAGGATAGGGGTGGATTCTGATAATGTCATATTATCAGAGCATAATAATTTAGAAGATATTATAAATGAGATAAAACAATCTAAGCCTAGCTTCGTAATAATAGATTCTATCCACACTATGACGAGTGATGAGAGTGCAAGTATTGCGGGATCAGTCAATCAGGTTACAAATTGCTCTAACCAGTTAGCGGAGCTCTCCAGAGCGTTAAGTTTCACTTTGATATTGGTTGGTCATATAACAAAGGAAGGTATTATTGCAGGACCTAAAGTTTTAGAGCATCTAGTCGATACTATTTTGTATTTTGAGAAAATTGACACTGGAAATTTAAGAATACTAAGAACATCAAAAAACCGTTTTGGCGCAACTGATGAGATTGGTATTTTTAATATGACAGAGAAAGGACTGGAAGAGATAGTTGATCCAACAAACTTATTTCTTTCTAATAAGAAAGAGGCTTCGCCTGGCTCTGCTATTTCCTCTACTCATGAGGGAACAAGGCCTATGTTGGTAGAGATACAGTCCTTAGTCTCTAATCCGACTCAATCTTTTGGTAAAAAGTATTCTACTGGTATTGATAGTAATCGTGTAAATCTTTTGGTTGCAATATTAGAGAAATATTGTGATATTAGGCTCTCAGACAAAGATATATTTGTTAGTTTAACAAAAGGAATAAAAGTTAAAGATACTTCCAACGACTTGGCTTCCGCTGTTGCTATATATTCGAGCTTTAGGAATATCCCGATATCTAATGAAAATGTTTTTATAGGTGAACTTGGATTGAGTGGAGAAGTGAAGGAAATTGATAATATAGAGAAAAGAGTTAAAGAGATTGCTAGGCTTGGGTTTAAGTCATGCTTTGTTCCATTGAATTCTGTAAGTGACGCTAAAAGTGTTGCTGGCAAACTGAAAATAAGGGGAATTGACCACATTAAAGAAATAAAAGATTTTTTTTAGTTTTGATAGGAAAGTAAAATGAAAATAGGTATTTTTGATTCAGGGATTGGCGGGCTCACAGTTTTTAAAGAGATCTCAAAAGCACTACCTTCGTTTGAGATTGTTTATCTTGGAGATACAGCTCGTTTGCCATATGGGATTAAATCAAAAAGAACAATAGATCATTATTCTATAAAAAATATAGATTTTCTCAAATCATTAGACTGTGAAATAATTGTTATTGCATGTAATACAGCTTCTTCGTATTCAGCAAGGTTATTAAAAAAGAAATATAAAATACCAATATTTGATGTTATCTCATCAGGAGTAACTGCAGCTTTAAGATTAAATCCTAAGAATCTGGGAGTTATTGGCACCAATTCTACTATTTCCAGTGAATCTTATATAAGGACCATTAAACGTAAGAATCCTAAAGTAAAAGTTCACAGTAAGGCTTGTCCAATATTTGTTCCAATAATCGAGCAAGGACTTGTTAATCAAAAGTATTACGACAAGATAATATATGAAAATCTAAAATTCTTTACAAATAAGAAGATTGATAGCCTGATACTAGGCTGCACTCACTATCCTCTAATTAAGAAAAATATTCAAAGCTGTGTAGGAGGTGATGTTGTATTGATAGATTCAGCTAGTGAGGTTGCAGGTTCCTTAAGGGAGCACCTTCTTAAGCATCATGGAAATGAATTTAAAAAGCCAGATAAAAAAAGAAGTATTTTTTTAACTGATAAGTCAGAATACTTCCAATCGGTTGTTGGAAAAATTTTTAGAAAGTTAGATTTTAAGATTAAACTAGTGGACTTAAAGTAAGGCTATAGAGGTACAGCCTTACTTTATTATTCTTTAAATATTTTTATGTAAGCTTTTTGAATTCCTCTGTTAGTGCCGGAAGAACTTCAAAAAGATCGCCACAGATTCCGTAGTCACATTTTTGAAATATTGGTGCATCAGGGTCTTTGTTTATAGCAACAATAACTTTCGAAGAGCCCATGCCAGCGTAGTGCTGTACTGATCCTGAAATCCCCACAGCTATATATAAATTAGGGGCAACTACTTTCCCTGTTTGACCTACTTGCATTTCGTAAGGAACATACCCCGAATCAACCGCGGCTCTTGATGCTCCGGCCCCAGCTCCAATACTGTCAGCTATATCGAATATAAGCTTGAAGTTTTCAGTGCTAGCTACTCCTCTTCCACCAGAAACGATTTTATCTGCTTCTGTAAGCTCAGGTCGATCTTTTGGAACAAGCTTCGTTTCAAGGACTTTAACATTCTCCTGAGAAGGAATTTCTGGACTTTCAGAAACAACTTCAGCAGCTCCGGATTTTTCAATCGCTTTAAACGCATTAGGCCTTATTGTCGCCATCATTGGTTTAATATCATGAAAAGTCATTCCGGAAATTGACTTACCCGAGTATCTATATCTTTTTATTGTTAGCGTAGAAGAAGCACTTATGTCAACATCTACAGCATCCAGAACTAACCCAGCAGAAGTTTTTGCGGATACTCTTGGAAGAAAATCCTGATTTTGCAACGTATTTCCTCCAAGGATAATATCGGGATTATATTTTTTTATTACTTCTGAAAGTGCTGAAGCATATGCGCTGGGGTTAAAGTCTTTTAAGGCTGGACTTTCAATTTTATATACTTTATCCGCGCCATACTTTCCTAGCTCTGCTTCAATTGATCCTGCGCTTTCGCCTAAATAAACGGCGGCAACAGTAGCGCTATTTTTTTCTTTAAGTTTCGCAGCGGCTGTCAATACTTCAAATGTGACATTTCTGATTTTACCGTCTGCTGTTGTATCTACTAATACCCAAATTTCACTCATTTTTTTCTCCTTAGATGATCTTCGCTTCTTCTCTTAAAAGCTTAGTTAGATTTTCTGCTGCTGCTTGAACCTCACTAGCTTCAACCATATCAGAACTGCCACCCTTTAAGACGTTTAGACTTCTATTTATTACTGGAATATCAATGTTATCAACTGAATATCTTGATCCACCAATACCTAAGTTTTCTTTTGTTAGGCCTAATTCCTCAAGACCTATTGAGTCGAGTGTAACTTCCTCTAGAGGCTTCTTCTTAGCTTTCATGATTCCAGGAAGAGAAGCATAGCGAGGTTCATTTAAACCTCTCTCGCATGTAACGAGGGCAGGAAAGTTTAGCTCTAATATTCTTTGGCCCCCTTCGATTTCTGATTGAACTTTAACAGTTTTTGCAGCTTCGTCCACATCAACCTTTGTAGCGATTGTGGCTTGTGGGATATCAAGTTCTGCAGCCACTTGTATAGGGACTTGACCTGATTCTTCATCTATCCACTTCTTTCCAGCAAGAATCAAATCAACATCACCCATTGCTTTTATTTTATAGGCAATTAATTTTGCAGTAGCATAAGAGTCAGTTGAACCAAAGTTTTCATCTTTTATATGTATGGCAGAGTCTCCCCCCATAGCCATAGCAGTTCTAATTGTCTCCAGTGTCCTATCTGGACCTATTCCTAAAACAACAACTTCTGCTCCAGTTTCCTCTTTTATTTTTACAGCTTCTTCAACTGCAAATTCATCAAAAGGATTAAGTATCCATTTCAATTCATTTTCATCTATTCCATTACCTGAAGAATTAGCGTTAATCTTTGCTTCTGTATCAGGTGTTTGTCTTACAATTACAACGATTTTCATTGTTTAGCCTCCAATTTTTAAATAAAAAAACTTCAAAATTGTAAACTAATATCTGGATTTTGTCGAGATTCTCATCCTATCTTTCTTCTATCGACTATAGACTTAGCTAAAGTATTTTTGTCAATATAGTTAACTTCAGACCCAATAGGTACGCCTATGGCAATTCTAGTAATTAACAAACAGTATGGTTTTATTTTTTCATGAATATACTGAGCTGTAAACTCTCCATCGCTAGTTGGATCAGTAGCTAAAATTATTTCTTTGAATTGACTATTCTTTACCCTATTTATCAATTGGTTGATTTTTAGGTCCTTGGGATCAATTCCTTGTGATATAGAGAGAAGACCTTGGAGGACATGATACTGACCATCGTACTCACCACTATTCTCTACTGAAATTACATCTACAGTATTCTCTACAATGCAAAGAATATCGCTCTGTCGAGAAGAGTCAGAGCAACTACAATTATTATCGAACATGAAATTATTACAATTAGGACAAGATTTTACCTTCTTTCTGGCCTCTATAAGAGATTTTGCAATCTCAAGACTTAAGTCAGAAGGCTTTCTCATTAAATATAGAGCTAGCCTTGAAGCTGTAGCTTGACCTATACCGGGGAGTTTAGAGAAAGATTCAACAAGCCTAATAAGTTCTTTAGGAAGGTAGTTTTTTGTCATTTTTAGAGAAATCCTGGGGGTATACCAAGAGCGGTTGCTGCACGAGATATCTCGCTGTCGACATTTTCTTTTCCTTTAGATAAAGCTTCATTGACGGCGGCTTGAATTAAGTCTTGAAGCATTTCTTTGTCTCCTGAATTGATAACTTCATCTTCAATATCAATTTTTAATATTTCCCCTTTACATTTTGCAGTTACTGTAATCATTCCGCCACCAGCTGTGACTTCCAACTCCTTGTTTCCTGCTTCTTCCTGGAGCTTATCCATTTGAACTTTCATTTTTTCAGCTTGTTTCATCATACTTTTCATATTTAAATTTCCAGGCATTTTCATATTATTTTTCCTTTTCTATATCAAGCACTCTGCAATCAAAAGTGCTAAATAGATTTTTCATAGTTTCTGATTCAAATAGTTTATCTTTTTTTTCATTAAATTTAAAATCTCCAGATTCACTATTCTCTACTTTCTCTAGCCCTAAGCTTATTCTAATGACAAAAGTATCAGTGAAGATTTCATTTACTAGCTTGGAAATTTTTTCTATCTTTTCGTCTTCCTTTAGGATTCCATATAGGAGATTGTTCTTTGTTTCAATATTGATAGTTTTACCTTCTAATTTAAAGTCACAATCTATCAGAAGCTTATGATTCTCATCCTTCAGCTCCTTTAAGTTCTTTAATAATACTGATTTATCAAATGCCTTTGTCGTTATTTTTGGATTTTTTTTTTGCTTAACAGAATCTTCTTTCTGAACTTTCTCTATCTTTTCTTTTTGCGCATCCTCGACCCTCTCTTCTGTTGTAAGTATTTCTTCTTTAATCTCCTTTGAGTCTACTATTTCATTAAAATTTAGATAGTTTGATACTAGACACAGCTTAATCAGATTAGACTCAATAATAAATTTTATATTCTCAGTTTTATTACAAAGCTCATACAACTTTATTAACTCATCAAAAAGATTCTCGAATAGCTCGATATCATATTTCAGCAACTCCTTTTTTTCTGAATCTTCAATTCTCACTATGTCATCTATCTCATTGTGAATTTCAAGTTTGTAATAAATTGCAGATCTAAAATAGTTTAAGAGTGAGTGAATGAATTTCTTTGAATCATAACCATTCTTAGTTATTACACTGTAATCCTTTAAGCATTCTTTAATGTCACTAGTTAAAAGGTTTTTTGAAATTCTAAAAAGAATTTGATTACTCGTAGTTCCTAGAATCTTCCTTGCATTCTCAACATCTATATTTCTATCAAGAGATGTCATCAGCTGCTCTAAAATTCCCAAGGAATCTCTTGCTGATCCTTTTGACTCTTCGGATATTAGGGATACTGATTCATCGTCTATTGTTATTTTTTCTTCAGAACAAACATTCTTTAAATGGTTAGTCAGTACTCCTTTGTTTAGAGTTTTAAAGTTAATCATCTGACATCTAGATAAAATAGTTGATGGTATCCTCTCTACTTCAGTTGTAGCTAGAATAAAAATAGTATTCTTATTAGGCTCTTCTAGTGTTTTAAGAAGGGCGTTAAATGCAGCTTTTGAAAGCATGTGAACTTCGTCAATAATAAAAACCTTATATTGACAATTAATTGATGAGTAGTTGGAACTTTCAATTATTTCACGAATTTGATCAACACCATTATTAGATGCGGCATCTATCTCTATTACATCAAGAGATTTGCTCTCATCTATTTCGGAGCATATAGAACAGTTTGAGCATGTTTTGTCTTCTCTTAATTCAGGGCAATTTATTGTCTTAGCAAATATTCGCGCTAAAGATGTTTTCCCTACCCCTCGTGATCCACAAAAAATAAGAGCATGTGGTATGGAGTCAGTTTTAATAAAACTTTTTAAAATCGTTAATACATTTTCTTGACCTACTACTTCGCTAAAGGTTTTTGGTCTATATTTTCTCGATAAAACTTTGTATGACATATCAAACTCTTAAACGGCTGACCAATCATTAAAATACCCAATCTTGATTGCTACCGTTGCTACATCTCTGTCCTGGCGGAGTTTGCAATAGACTGTCATTAAAATGACTAGCCAGCTTAATTCTACGGAGAGTGTGGGATTCGAACCCACGAGAGGTTTGACCCCCTACACGCTTTCCAAGCGTGCGCCTTCGGCCACTCGGCCAACTCTCCCACATTAAAATGTTAACATTTTCCATCTCCATTATCTTTAAGATTTTATTTATTTTTTGTATCAGTTAAGATTCAGATTATGATGAAAAAATGGAAAATTGAAGATAAGAAATTATTAAAAAATCTGAAGATTTTTGACTTATTCCAATACAAATTGATATCCCCATATTCTCAAGATGTTAAGAAAAGTTTTGATTTCTATGTATTTGAATCAGTAGATTGGATTAATGTTCTCCCAATAACAAAGTCTGGGAAGGTTATTTTTGTCCAACAATATAGGCCTGGTACTGACTCTATTACGCTAGAGCTCCCAGGTGGAATGGCTGATAAAAATGAGGATCCTATAGATTCTGCTAAGAGAGAGCTATTCGAAGAGACAGGTTTTTCAAAGGGGACATGGTCGCAACTTGGTGTTGTAAATCCTAATCCTGCAATTCTAACTAACAAGTGTTATACCTTCCTGGCGCTTAATGTGGAAGAGGTGTCAATCCCTCAAAATGCTGGAAGTGAGTTTACGGAAGTAAAACTTATTAATTTAGAAGATTTAGACAAAATGGTAATAGAAGGTAAAATAACTCATTCGCTAGTTATTAATGCAATATATTGGTACAACATTTATAAAGATAGATAATTTGGGCGAATGGCGGAACTGGTAGACGCGGCGGCCTCAAAAGCCGCTGAACTTATGTTCATAAGGGTTCGAGTCCCTTTTCGCCCATAGAGTTTTTGATGAATATAAAAAAGTTTTTAGATCCCATTTTTTTAAAGTTCTTATTCTTCTCACTGAGTGGGAGAATTAATAGGCAGACCTGGTGGTATTGCCAGTTCTTCTTGGTTTTCTTAGGTGTTCTAACCCTAGTGCCTGTTTCTTATCTTCTTACTTCTTTAGATTTTGACAAGTTGCAGGTTGAGAAGTTTGTATCTTTTTTGATTCTCTTAATATCGGCTTTATCGATATTTCCAGACTCAAAAAGACTTCATGATAGATCTATAAATGGACTCTTAGCAATACTTCCATACTTATTTGCCATTCCAATGCAGTTTCATTTCGTTCCAGATTTCCTACTTAAGTTTTATATAATTCTTATGTGGGTTCTTAAGGCTTATATTTTTGTGAATACCGGAATCCTCAAGGGAGACGAAGGAACTAACAAGCATGGTGATTTAGATAATTTCGATTCTTAGTAACGAGGCATTTTTTCATCAAAGCTAGCGGCCCATGAGTCAATCCCGCCCGAAAGATTTTTAACTTTTTTGAATCCCATTCCTTTTAATATTCTTGTAGCTTGTAGGCTTCTCATTCCATGGTGACAATAGACGATTATATCATCCGCGCTATCTAATTCGTTGGCCCTAGAAGTAATCTCCCCCAAGGGTATTAATATTGAATTTTTAAGTTTGCAGATTTCATATTCTCCATACTCTCTAACATCAAGAAGAGTTATTTTTTTATCCGCATCTACAATATTTTTTAAATCTTGAACACTAATTTCAAGCTCATCACTTTTCTCTGGGGAATTGTTTATTCCACAGAATTCCTGATAATCAATTAAACCCTTAATTTCAGGAGTATCAGGATTTTTTCTAAGTTTAATTTCTCTAAAAGTCATTTTTAAAGAATCATAGAGCATTAATCTTCCACTTAAAGTCTCACCAACACCTAAGATAATCTTTACAGTCTCAGTTGCTTGTATTACTCCGATGATGCCAGGCAATATTCCTAGCACTCCACCTTCAGCACATGAAGGCACCATCCCAGGGGGTGGTGGTTCTGGATATAGGTCTCTATAGTGAGGACCACCTTTATAATTAAAAACTGTAGCTTGTCCTTCAAAACGAAAAATACTTCCATATACATTTGGTTTATTCAGCAATACACATGCGTCATTCACAAGGTATCTTGTTGCAAAATTATCTGTACCATCAACAATCACATCATAGTCTTTAAATAAATCTAAAGCGTTGTCTGATGATAATCTTAAATTGTAAGTATTAACCGTCACATCTGAGTTAAGTTCATGTAGTCTTTTTTTAGCGGAGTCAACCTTTAGCTCGCCAATTCTTTCTTCTGAATGAAGAATCTGTCTTTGTAAGTTGCTCAAGTCAACAACATCGTCATCAACAATTCCTATTGTCCCGACGCCTGCTGAGGCCAAATATAAGGCCAATGGAGAACCTAATCCACCAGCTCCAATACACAATACTTTAGCGGCGGCAAGCTTCTCTTGGCCATTTACTCCAACTTCTGGCATTATTAAATGCCTACTATATCTTCCTATTTGATTTTTGGTTAAGCTCAAATGACCACCTTGTAAAAGATAAGATGAAAATATAGCATAAAATAAGGATTTTAAAATTATTTAAGCAGGTTTTTTTTAGTAATTAATGGAAAATTTGTTATTTACTTATTAATTAAGTAAAATCGTACTACAAAAATCGGTATAAAAGGGTAGAATATAAAATGAAACAAACAACAATTAAGATAAGCGTTACTCAGGATGGTCTTCTACCAGAAGAAGTTACCCTCTTAGGAAAAATCTACATTCCCTTAATACAAAAGCAAATTCTAAGATCTACAGGTTTTGAAAAAATAGATGATTCTACTTATGCAGGAGTTATGCCTGTAAAGATAATCGCAAATGCCAAAGTTCAAGAAATAGAATTTGAGATAGGCGCTATTCCTGATTTCAGAAAGAAAGTTGTCGAGTTCGTTAATGTGGTAAGTCTTCAGGACTTTATTGAGCCTCAACCTGAGCCTGAACCTGAGCCAAAGAAGAAATCTTCTAAGTCCAAGAAAGACAAAGTTGAAAAGAAAGTAGGCAGGAAAGTGTTAGCAACTAGTCCTCTCAAATCAAAAGCGAAAAAAGTTAGTGATAAAAAATTAGCAGCTAAAAAAGCCGCAGCTAAAAAAGCCGCAGCTAAGAAATCTCCAGCTAAGAAAATTGCAGCTAAGAAAATTGCAGCTAAGAAATCTCCAGCTAAGAAAATTGCAGCTAAGAAATCTCCAGCTAAGAAAATTGCGGCTAAGAAAATTGTAGCTAAGAAATCTACAACTAAGAAAGTTGTTGGAAAGAAGCCTATAAAGGTAAAAACTAAGACGAAGAGGAAATAAAAATAAATAAAGAAGCTAGAATTAGAGAATCTTTAACTTTTGACGATGTCTTGCTCGTCCCTTCTTATTCTGCCATCATGCCTTCTGCTGTA
>Ga0315339_1001633_pt1 | contig 19137 bp, 22 predicted proteins | sample ASW17metaG_FD_204514 | JGI IMG/M metagenome (GOLD analysis project Ga0315339, IMG submission 204514) | Ammonia-oxidizing marine archaeal communities from Pacific Ocean, United States - ASW #17 | ecosystem: Environmental > Aquatic > Marine > Oceanic | place: USA: California | collected 2016-12-05
GCCCCAACGTCATCGTGCTGCCGCTCAGGCACCCCGCCGACGTTGCCGAGGAGGCGGTGACAATGGACCTTCTCACGGGCGGCCGGTACGTGTTGTGCGTGAGCCTCGGTTATCGCGAAGAAGAGTTTGACACACTTGGCATTCCTTTCAAGGAACGGGCCTCGCGGCTCAGTGAAGGCGTGGAACTCCTCCGGAAACTGATGACCCAGGACCTGGTCACGCATCATGGTAAGCACTACACAGTGGACGGACTGGGTGTCGGCCTCAGGCCGCTGCAGACTCCGCACCCACCAATCTGGGTTGCTGCGCACGTGGACGCAGCGGTGCGCCGCGCCGCCCGCATCGGCGATTCCTGGATGCCGCCCTTCAACGCTTCATTCGAATTATTGGAGCGCCAGATGCCGTTGTACCGGTCCGAACTGTCAGCGGCAGGCAAGCCGTTCCCGAGCGAGCTTCCCCTAACGCGCGAATGTCACATAGGTGCAACCAATGCCAAGGCGCTCGAGGAGGCAAGGGGGCCGCTGGGCTACAAGTACGAATCCTATGGGGGGTGGGGCCTAAAGGACACCGGGGCCGGTTCGATTTTCGAGCAGCTCGTGCGCGAGAGCTTCTTCATCGGGGATCCGGAATCCGTGAAGGATCAGATCCTGCGCTACAAGGAGGAACTCGGTTTCAACCACATGGTCTGCCGCGTCCAGTGGCCGGGCATGGAGCAGGACAAGGTCCTGAACACCATTCGCCAGCTCGGCAAGATCACGTCGGAAATCGCCTGAGACGAGTGCCGGCTTGCCCGTGCCCACCCGGAGCGGACCTCACCGCGCGGCTTGTCAGAGATGCGAGTCAAACCAGTCGACGGATTCCTTCATCGCGAGATCGAACGGCGCTCCGGAATAGAAATCAAAGTGGCCGCAATCGGGAATCGTCACGAGCTTCTTCGGTTCGCCGGCCTTCTCGTAAAGAATTCGGCTCTCCTCGGGGGGGCAAACACCGTCGTTCTCGGTTGCGACGAACAGCACGGGACGCGGTGCAATCTTGTCCACGACCCACTCGGGATGAAATGCCAAGGTCTCGTCGATGAATTCGAGAGGAATGAGGCCGGGTTCAACCCCTTCCTTCTCGCGGGCAGCATCCAGTATCGCGCTCTCCGATGCACTCATATGGAGAATCGTCGGTATCGGATCGTGTTCCGAATTGCCGGTTTGAACCCGGTTGAGCCGGTCTTTATCGGCGCGGGCGTGCAGCGCGGCGACTTCCTCGGCCGAGCGCACACTTTCCATCCAGCGCCGCCCATTGCCGAGCGTAATCATGTTAGCGACGCAGCGGACGCGTGGGTCGACTGCGGCAAGCCACGTGGCGGTGGCGCCCCCGTAACTCCAGCCGAGAACCCCGATGCGTTCCGCGTCGACGTCGTCGCGTTGCGCCAACACGGTCAGGGCCGCGTGCGCATCCCAGACCCGGCCGTAGGGATCCAGCCGGTTCGAGGGACCGTCACTGCTGCCCCACCCCTTGTAATCGAAGGCGATGGCGGCATATCCCGCATCGATGACGCGCTCGCCGAAGGCGGGCCCGTTGACTTCCTTGACGTAGGTGTAGCCGCCCAACAGGACGATCCCGGGGCGTGGCCCGTCGGCCGGCGTATCGGGCAGATAGATATCCCCGGCAAGTTTCGTTCCCTCGCTGTAGAACATGACCTGTTCCTTCATGGCGCCTCTCCGGGTAAATGATTCTGAACCTTCTTGCCAGAAACCTGGATGGGGCACCCTAGCGGATCAGCGTGGCGGCGGTCGACGGACGCGTGTGTCGATCGCATTCAACGTCTCCAACCTTGAACGCATTCACGTACAGAATTGTTCTCAGCATTCAAGAGTATTCATCAGGAAAACTTCCAAATTGTTTGAAATTCCTACTGTCTAGAGTGTGTAAAGCGATATTTCTGATAGGAAAAAGCGAAACCTTCCAGATTATTGCTGATCGTAGTTCTTACCGATCATCGCGCAGATTACCTAGGGTGCTACGGCCATCCGACGCTGAGAACGCCTCACGCCGATAGTATTCAGTCCGCAGCCGTGCGGCGGGGTCGTCATACCTGGCGGCTTTCGAGCATCGAATTCAAACCATGGGCGCAACATGGCGGCCTCTCATCGAGTACCATGGAACATTCATAAATCTTTGAAATAAAGAATAAAAATTCGTTGGCGACCCCGGCAGGACTCGAACCTGCAACATTCAGCTTAGAAGGCTGATGCTCTATCCGGTTGAGCTACGGGGCCGGCGCTGTGGCGGAGTTTAACGCAGAAGAGCGGGAGCTGGCGTTAGAATTTGCAACGGGAGCGATTTTCTGAGCCAGCGGTGCTGTTTGGTTATCGCGGGTTCGCCCCCACCCTGCCTCCCCCGATCACGGGGGAGGAGTATCATTTGACGCTGTTACCGCACCGCATCGTATTTAAAATTATCGGAATAGGCCCTTATCTTGATCTTGCGCTGGCGGGGTTCCTGGAGGTGGTAGTCCATGCCGTGTTTCTCGCAATAGGCAACGGCGGCTTCGCGGGTGGGAAACTGCATGATCACCTGCTGGTCCGTATCCGAGGACGAAGTCCACCCCATCAAGGGGTCGATGCGCCGTGCCGCCTTGGGTTCGAAGCGCACGACCCAGTCCCGGGTCTTGACCTGGCCCGATTGCATCGCTGTCTTGGCGGGTTGGTAAATTCTTGCCTGCATTGCGATCCCTCATTGACACCAGAACTGAAACAGAATTCGATAACATGGTCGGGGAGACAGGAATTGAACCTGCGACCCCCGGCTCCCAAAGCCGGTGCTCTACCAGGCTGAGCTACTCCCCGCGTAATGCGGTATCACGGCTGAGATACACCAACACAGACCGGCCGGCAAGGCGCTGCCTTGGCACAATCCAACGTGCGTGCTGCACGCACCCCGCAAATCCGATGGCATTACCCTAATTAGGATTTATCAATCGCACCATAAGTAATGTTAAATATAAGAAAATAACTATATATATTTGATATAATTATTATAATTATGACTACAGGAATTAACTTGATGGTTTCTGATTGCTGAGCTTATACGTCCCGGACATCGTTAGGATTGTGCGCCCCTCCACGGTCAGCACTCCTTGGGCGAAAATGATCGAGTGCGTTGCCTTGGTTACGGTCCCGCGACCTTCCAGCCAGTCGCCAACGCGGGCGGGCGAGACGAAGTCACTGACCAGGCGCACGCTCATTCCCGGCCTTCCAGCGTGCCGATAGGACACCGTGCCGAGGATGACATCGGCGAAGGACATCAAGACGCCGCCGTGAACAACGCCGCCAAGGTTGGTGTGCTTGGCTTCGACCCTAAGCGCACGGACAAATTTGCCGCCATCTTCCGGACGCTCATACACGGGCCCGATGAGCTGTCCAAACGACGACGGTTTGTCGATCAGGGCGAACCCGTCGGGAATTTCGTGAATGTTCAGTTGCTCGCTGTCTGCCATTGTTATTTGGGTTTGCTGGAATTGGAGCCGTCTTTGTAGACCACGCGGTCTCCAGGGCGAATGCCGAGGCGCGAAGCTGTTCCGGCATTGACTTCGAGAACTGCCGTAACAGCGCCTTCGGACGCCACCGTGGTCAATGACAGTGGCACCGTGCGCTGTGCGATGCGGGTAATCCGCCAATCCGCCCCAATGAAGATCATATCGAGCGGAATGTAGGTATTCCGCATCCACATGGAGATGTTCTGGGGGGGACCGTATTCGAACAGCATGCCGGCAGCGGGCGGCAGCGACTGGCGATACATCAGTCCGCGCGCCTGCTCATCAGACGTTCGCGCGACCTCGATCTCAAATCGGTGCTCGCCGCTTTCAGAGATGATCACCACCTCCGAATCCGCCATTCCGGATGGACCCGCATGACCCGGCAACGGCCCCAGCACGGCGAAGACAACGATTGCTGGGAACCAAAATTCTCGAAGTGACCAAACAGGCGCAATCATGACGCCAAGACTACGGATAACCGAAGATGAGTAAACCTTCGGGACGATCCAAATTGGCACGTCCTAACGCGCCTTTGATAGGCAGACATCAAGCCGTGTAATTACCCCGTCACTAGGTGGAGCCGCCCGCAGCGGCTGAGAGGTCCCGATTCCCGGGACGAACCTAAGAACCTGCTCCGGGTCATGCCGGCGTAGGAAAATGTGTCTTCATGGATGAGAACCCGGAACCGACGGCACGGCCTGACGCTGAATGACGTGACCTTGATCAACGTCAATTTCTCGTTGTCGCTATCGCTCATCAGCGGAAAGCTTGATGCCGTGATCGGTACTTTCCGAAATTTCGAATTGAACCAGATGGATATTGTCGGTCGGCCTGGGCACGCGTTCTTCATCGAAGAGGAAGGTGTTCCAAGCTATGACGAGCTCATCCTGGTGGCGCATGCCGACAAATTGTCCGACCCCGCCTGCGGCATCTGATCGATGCCATCGAAAAGGGCACGCAGTTCCTGATCAATCAGGACGAGAGCTGGAAGTTGTTCCTGCGCGGACGCGGCGAGCTCGATGACGAACTGAACAAGCGTGCCTGGCGCGATACGCTGCGCCGTTTCGCTCTGCGTCCGGCAGCACTCGACGGCGCCCGCTACGCCCGGTTTGCCAAATTCCTGGCGCACCACGGCATGATCAAATCAGCCGGCGCGGTCTCCGACCACGCCATCGAACTTGCACTTGTTGAATAGCGCGAACCGGTTGAGTTTGGGTCTTCGATCCACTCAACGGTGTCGGAGCCCTTCGGGGTCCGACACCGGCACCATGCGTTACCGGACTAACGCCCACCAATCCACTTGGCGGTGCCGGACCTGGGCGAAGTCCTGCTCCGACACCAGTACACCACTTTTAAAGAGGAATTTGGGCCTAAATTAGGAGGGCCAGGGGCTCAATTTTAGCCGAGGTCGATTTCGGCGACTTGGGGTCCTTTTGGGCCCTGCCCGGTGCGAACCCGGAGAAGCTGTCCCGGATTTAGGTCATCGACGCCCATACCACGCAACGTCTTGATATGGATGAAAATATCCTGGGTGCCTTCGCCGCGGGTCACGAAGCCGTAGCCCTTTTCGACGTTGAACCACTTGACCATGACCTCGAAGTAGTCGCCCTCGGCGGCCAGAGCCGGGTAACGCGGGTCATCGTTGTCTCCATCCTGAAGAGCAGAGTTGTCTCCATCCTGAAGAGCAGACCCCGACTGGACGGCCGTACTCGTGTCGACTTCGATGATGCGGATGGCCTGCAGACCTTTCGGGCCCCGAACCGCTTCGCAAATGATAAACGATCCCTGTTCCACACCTTCGTGTCCTGCTTGACGCAGAGCAGAGAGGTGAATGAAAACATCACCGGAATTATCAGCCGGAGTTAAGAAGCCAAATCCCTTGGCCGCGTTAAACCACTTCACGCGACCACTGACTTCGACGCTTTCCAGATGTGATTCCCCCGTAAACTGATCCTGTTCCCCCATAAGGCAGGACCTCACCAAATGCTGATTAAGATAAAAACGTTAACACGTTTACGGGGCGATCACAAACGACACATCGATCCCGGTACCCCGATTTACACCTACCTCAGGACTATGAAGAACAGCGTGCCTTTCGATAACTTAGGCACTCTTCATAGGAGTCGCTACCCCCTCCAAACAGACATTAATTACTGGATTGCATCCGTTCACGATATTATTCTCTGGGCCGTCCTGGGTCGGCGGCTAAAACGGGTGGCGCAACACCGCCCGATAGTAATATTGCGCAGGGGGAAACGGCGCCGTGCTTCATGCGATCAGTTTGTCTGCGGTGCTGTTGGGCACATGGTTATTGCTGTCCGGCTATTTCACACCGCTTCTCATTTCGTTTGGCGTGCTGTCGCTAGTGATTGTGATCTGCATCGCCTGGCGGATGGACGTCATCGATCATGAGAGCCATCCGGTTCACCTCACCTGGCGTATTCCTGCCTACTGGATCTGGTTGCTGATCGAAATCGTCAAGGCCAACTTCGATGTTGCCAAAACGATCCTGGGTTTCGGAGAGCCTGCCAGCCCAAATGTCATCACCGTAAAGCCAAGCCAGCGCACAGAACTTGCCCAGGTCATCTACGCAAACTCGATCACGCTCACGCCGGGCACAATTTCCGTCGAATTGGAGAACGGTGAGATTACGGTTCATGCATTGACGCAAGGCTCCGCCAACGACCTCAGCACGGGGGTCATGGATCGCCGTGTGACCCGACTGGAAAGCGGCCTCTGATGCTGGCATTCGTCACGATCGCCATACTGTTGACCATGGCGCTAGCGTTGATTCGAGCGCTTCGCGGACCAACTGTATTCGACCGGATTCTCGCCGTCAGCATGATTTCGACCAAAACTACACTGCTCATTGCCGTGGTGGGTTTCCTGTTTGGCCGGCCGGACTTTCTCGACATCGCCCTGCTCTATGCGCTGATCAATTTCATCGGGTCGATCGCGGTCCTCAAATTCTACAAGTACGGCAGCCTCGGCCTGGCTTCTCACTTGGAAGCCGTGCCGGGTCACTTGGAAGCCGTGCCGGGGCCGGTGAATGCTCCCACAGCCTCCGGGTCACCGGGCGCCGACAAGCCGGCCGGAAAGCCAACGCCATGATCGAGAGCGCCGTTGAGATTCTGGCTTGGGTGCTGCTTGGCGCCGGTGCGATATTTTCGGTCATCGGCGGGATCGGAATGCTGCGGCTGCCAGATTTCTATACCCGAATGCACGCGGCAGGAATCACCGATACGATGGGCGCCTGGCTGATTCTTGCCGGCCTCATATGCCTTGCCGGATTGACGTTGGTATCCGCGAAACTCGCCCTCATCCTCTTCTTTCTGTTCATGACAGGACCGACCGCCACGCACGCGCTGATCAAGACGGCGTGGTACGCCGGCGTCAAGCCGATGCTCTATGGGCCGACGTCTACTGGCCCAGCAGACAAGCCCGAAGGATCTTCCCCATCGAAGCCTTGATCAACATCGTCCTGTTGGCATTTCTGGCCATCATCTCATTGGCGATCGTCCGCATTCGGAATTTATTCGCCGTGGTCATGCTTGGCGGCATCTACAGTCTCTTGATGGCCTCCATCTTCGTCATCCTCGACGCCGTGGATGTCGCGTTCACCGAAGTTGCAGTGGGTGCCGGTATCTCCACGATCCTGATGTTGGGCACATTGGCGCTGACGACCAGCCGCGAAAAAATTCCCATGCACACGCCGCTGTTGCCGCTGATCGTAACGTTCATTACGGGAGCCATGCTGGTCTACGGCACTTGGGATATTCCGGCGTTCGGCGATGCTTCGGCCCCGGCGAACCTCCACGTGGCGCCCTACTACCTCGAACGCTCAATGGTGGAGACAGGTGTTCCAAATGTTGTGACCGCGGTGCTGGCGAGCTACCGCGGATACGACACGCTTGGTGAACTGACAGTGATATTTACCGCGGGGATCGGGGTCCTTCTGCTGTTGGGCCGGCGCCGCGAAACCCCGGCGAGCGCCTCGGAGCAAAAAGTTGCGGCGAGCGGCGGAACCGGCCGTTCCGATCCCGGCAAGGAAACTGCATCCGACGATGGCGGTTCGGCGTCGAAGGGAAGCGCGACGTGAGGCACCATATCATCCTTCGCGTGGTCGCCAAGCTGAGCATACCTTTCATCATGCTGTACGCCCTCTATGTTCAGTTCCACGGCGATTTCGGTCCAGGCGGCGGATTTCAGGCGGGGGTCATCTTCGGTGCGGCGTTCATCCTGTACGCCCTGATCTTCGGACTGGACAACGCGCTCAAAGTGGCGCCGATGAACGTTGTCACCTTCTTCATCTCGATCGGACTGCTGCTGTATGCCGGTGTTGGCGTTGCCGCCCTGTTCTACGGCGGGCAATTTCTCGACTACGGCGTACTGGCCAGCGATTCCGTCTCGGGTCAGCACCTCGGCATCCTGCTGGTCGAACTGGGGGTCGGCATAACGGTTGCCGCCGTCATGATCGCCATCTTTTTCACGTTTGCAGACCGGGGCCGGTAGCGGTGGATTTTTTCGTCGGTCACTACAACTACTGGATCTTCGTCTTCCTGATGATGCTCGGATTTTACGTGGTGGTGGCGCGCGGAAACCTGGTCAAGAAAATCATCGGCTTGAACATTTTTCAGGCTTCGGTGTTCCTGCTCTATATCTCGATCGGGAAGGTCTTTGGCGGAACTGCACCGATCATCATCGAAGGCGCCGGCGGCAGCCCAGTGACCTATTCCAATCCGCTACCCCACGTCCTCATCCTGACGGCGATCGTCGTCGGCGTGGCCACCACCGCCCTCGGCCTTTCCCTGGTGATTCGAATCAACGAGGCCTACGGCACGATTGAAGAGGACGAGATCAGCGAAATGGACCTCGAACCGTGATCGCCGCGCATTATCCGGCCCTTCAGATTGTTGCGCCGCTAATCGCGGCGCCGTTGTGCGTCTTACTACGTCGCGGAACGTTGGCCTGGCTCATCGCCGTGGCGGTGTCGTGGCTGGTGTTCTTTATCGCCATACAACTCCTGCAACAGGTCATGGCATCAGGGCCGATCTCGTACGAACTTGGGGGCTGGGCGGCACCGTGGGGGATCGAGTACCGCATCGACTCCGTCAATGCGTTCGTCCTGCTGATCGTTTCCGGAATTTCTGCCGTCGTGGCGCCTTACGCGCGTGCGACCGTTGCGAAGGAGATTCCCGAGGATCGCCACTATCTGTTCTATTCTGCTTACCTGTTGTGCCTCACGGGCTTGCTTGGCATCGTCATCACCGGCGACGCTTTCAACGTCTTCGTGTTCCTCGAAATCTCGTCGCTCTCGTCGTACGTCCTGATCAGCCTCGGCAAAGACCGAAAGGCGCTGACAGCGGCTTATCAGTACCTCGTCATGGGCACGATCGGCGCCACTTTCTTCCTGATCGGCGTGGGATTGGTGTACGCGATGACGGGTACCCTCAACATGGCCGACATCGCTGTCCGCCTCGATGCCGTCGAGAATACGCGAACGGTGCTCGCAGCCTTCGCGTTCATCACCGTTGGGCTCGGCCTGAAACTGGCGCTCTTCCCGCTTCACCTTTGGCTGCCCAACGCCTATGCCTATGCCCCGTCGGCAGTGACCGTCTTCCTCGCGGCAACTGCGACCAAAGTTGCGCTCTATACGATGCTCAGGTTCGTATTCACGCTTTTCGGGGCAGACTTCGCTCTCAATGTCACGTTCCTGGCCGGGTTCCTGATGGCGCTCGCGATCGTGGGTGTCTTCGCCGCCTCGATCACCGCCATCTTCCAGAACAACATCAAGCGCATGCTGGCGTACTCCAGCGTTGCCCAGGTCGGATACATGGTCCTGGGCGTGAGTTTCTTCTCGGTGACCGGTCTGACTGGCGGCATCGTCCATATGTTCAATCACGCGATGATGAAGGGCGCGTTGTTCATGGCGCTGGGTGCCGTGTTCTACAGGCTCGGAACCGTGCACCTCGATCGCATGCGGGGCCTGGGCCGGCAGATGCCGCTCACCATGTTCGCCTTCGTGATCGGTGGCTTCAGCCTCATCGGCCTTCCGCTGACCGTGGGATTCATCAGCAAATGGTATCTGATCCTGGCTGCTCTTGAACGGGGTTGGTGGCCGATCGCCGGTCTCGTGCTGTTGAGTTCGCTGCTGGCGGTTGCCTACGTCTGGCGCGTGATCGAGGTGGCCTATTTTCGTGATCCTCCGGAAAACCACCCGAAAGTGACTGAGGCTCCGCTCAGCCTGCTCGTCCCAATGTGGATCCTGGTATTGGCCAACATCTACTTCGGTATTGATACGTCTCTCACGATCGGTGTTGCCGAACGTGCCGCGAAATCCTTGTTGGGGCTGGGCGGATGACCGGCGAACTGGCCATTATCGCGGCGATCCTGGTGCCCCTCATCGGGGCTTTCCTGATTGCTGCATCGCATCGCCACCCCAATCAGCGCGAAGCCGCGACCCTGGTAACGGCGACCGCACTGTTCATCCTGGTGGCGTCCCTATTGTCGCCGGTGCTGGCCGGCCAACGCCCGGAGACGACGTTGTGGGAGATCATTCCCGGTATTTCGATCAGCCTTCAGGCAGAGCCGCTAGGCATGGTGTTCGCCCTGATCGCAAGCTTCCTGTGGATCGTCACCTCCGTGTATTCGATCGGATACATGCGGGGGCACCATGAAAAAAATCAGACTCGCTTTTACGTCTGTTTTGCCATCGCGCTGTCGAGTGCCATCGGCGTCGCCTTTGCCGGCAACATGCTTACGCTGTTCATCTTCTATGAGGTGCTAACGCTTTCGACCTATCCGCTCGTCACGCATCACGGGACCGACGAAGCCCGGCGCGGTGGCCGAACCTATCTCGGCCTGCTGCTGTTCACGTCCATCGCCTTCCAGCTGCTGGCCATGGTGTGGACATGGTCGGTGGCGGGCACCCTAGATTTCACGCCAGGCGGTATTCTCGCTGAACATGCGAGCCCGGTCGTATTCGCCACCCTGTTCGTCCTCTACATGTTCGGGATCGGCAAGGCCGCCCTGATGCCCTTCCACCGCTGGCTGCCGGCGGCGATGGTGGCGCCAACACCGGTCAGCGCATTGCTTCACGCGGTGGCCGTTGTGAAGGCCGGAGTCTTCAGTGTTCTCAAAGTCACGATCTACATCTTCGGCGTAGATTCGCTCGCCCGCATCGGCGGTAGCGACATCATCCTATATGTCGCCGCGACGACGACCATCCTGGCTTCGATCATCGCGCTCAGACAGAACAACCTGAAACGCCGACTCGCCTATTCCACGATCAGCCAACTGTCCTATGTTGTGATGGCGGCAACGCTGGTGAACGATTTCGGCATCCTCGGCGGCACGCTGCATGTCGCGATGCATGCGTTCGGCAAGATCACCTTGTTCTTCTGCGCCGGCGCAATCCTGGTCGCAGCCCACAAGACGGAGGTGAGCCAACTGAATGGAATCGGGCGGGCCATGCCGTGGACTATGACGGCATTCACGATCGGCGCACTCTCCATGATCGGACTGCCACCGACCGCCGGATTCATCAGCAAGTGGTACATCCTTTTGGGCGCCTTGGAAGCGGACGCGATGATCATTGTCGGGGTGCTCGTGTTAAGTACATTGCTCAACGCGGGATACTTCCTCCCCATCGTTTACTCCGCCTTCTTTCGCGAACCCGATACTCCCGCCAAACACGGAGAGGCACCCAAAACTATGGTGGGCGCCATCGGCCTGTGCGCGGGAGGAACGGTGCTGCTGTTTCTGTTCCCGGGGCAGATCCTGGCGCTGGCTCATATGCTTATAGGAAACGTCCCATGACCGATTCACGACAGCCGCCGCCATCGGCAGCCAAACCCGCCACACCGAAGACCGAGACGAATTGGCCTTCGGAGACCCAACCGCACTGGCTTGTCCGGCCCACAACTATCCGTGGATTGTGGTTGATTTTCATCATCATTCTCGCTGGAACGGTGGCCGCGCAGTTTTATGTCCACGTCCATTCCGAATTCGGGATCGAGGGCACTTTGGGCTTCAATGCCTGGTACGGGTTCGGTGCCTGCGTCGCGTTGATCGTGGTCGCCAAGATTCTCGGCGTCCTCATTAAGCGCACTGACACCTACTATGGGAACTAAGCCAGTGAAAAGGACCAGTCCTCTGGGAATCGGCGGCAGGATAGGGACCAGCAGAGGTATGGAAGCGTTGACATGACATCGATCTCGGCCCTGCCTCCTGGTCTGATCCTGGTCATCGGCGGTATGATCCTGCCGCTGGTCAACGCCAGCGTACGCCACTTCCTACTGCTCCTTCTTCCCCTGATCGTCCTATGGATGATTTGGCAAGTGCCTGATGGTGTCGTCCTGCAAACGAGCTTCCTCGACTATCAGCTCACACCGCTGAAGGGCGATTCACTGTCGCGGCTCTTCGCCACGATCTTCGCAATAATGGCCTTTGCCGGAGGCCTATTCGCCGTGCGGATCGCGAAACCAAGCGAGCTCATGGCGGCCTACCTCTATGCCGGCAGCGCTGTCGGCGTCGCTATGGCAGGTGACCTCATCACCGTGTTCGTATTCTGGGAAATCATGGCCGTTGGCTCGACCATGGTCGTGTGGTCGGGCGGCACGCCGGCGGCGCGCGCTGCCGGCATGCGATACGTTATGATCCATTTGCTGGGCGGCGTCGTGCTCATGATAGGTCTGGCTGGCCATATTTCGGAGACCGGTAGCGTCGCGTTCGTTGCCATGGAACCGGATGCCTGGCCGCGCTGGTTGATTCTGGCCGGTTTCCTGATCAACGCTGGCGCCCCGCCCCTGTCTGCCTGGATTCCGGACGCCTACGTCGAGAGCTCGCCCAGCGGCATGGTCTTTCTGTCCGCCTTTACGACCAAGACCGCAGTTTACGTACTGCTGCGCGGATTTCCCGGCGCCGAGATCCTCATCTTCATCGGTCTCTACATGATCTTCTACGGCATCGTGTATGCGCTACTGGAAAACGACATGCGGCGCATCCTCGCTTACTCGATCGTCAACCAAGTGGGATTCATGGTGACGGGCATCGGCATCGGAACAATGATGTCGCTGAATGGCGCAGCGGCACACGCGTTCACCCATATCATCTACAAGGCGTTGTTACTGATGTCCGCAGGATCGGTCCTGCACATGACGGGCAAACGTAAATGCACGGATCTCGGCGGACTGTTCCGGACCATGCCATTAACCATGGTGTGCGGTACCATCGGAGCCTTGGCGATCTCATCGTTCCCTCTGACTTCCGGCTTCATCAGCAAGTCGATGATCAACCAATCCGCGGCCGACGAAGGTTTTCTGATTGTCTGGTTCCTGCTCGCCGCGGCTTCGGCCGGCGTGTTTCTCCACGCTGGCATCAAGTTCCCCTGGTTCGTGTTCTTCCAGAAGGATTCCGGCCTGCGGCCGCCCGACCCACCCTGGACAATGCGCACGGCCATGATCCTGTTAGCCGCGCTTTGCATAGGCCTTGGCGTATGGCCGGACCCGCTTTATGCCATCCTGCCCAATCCGGTCGATTATGTGCCTTATACCGGACCGCACGTCGTGGCACAGCTCCAGCTCTTGCTGTTCTCGGGACTCGCCTTCTTCGTCCTATTGCCTGCGATGAAGCGAACCCTCACGATCAGTCTCGACTGGGATTGGTTCTATCGAAGTCTGGGCCAGACCGTGGTGCGCCGGGTTGTTACCTGGGTTGAGCACTCGGCAACGCTGCTCAAGGAAGACACCAAGGCCCAGCTCAAGGAATTTGTGGACGCCGTCATCCGCCATCACGGGCCTCAAGGCGCAATGGCGCGAACCTGGCCGACCGGCGCCACGGTTCTCTGGGCCGCCATCCTGTTGGGGGCCTTCCTGATCGCGTCGTTTTACCCGTAGCAAGAACAACCGGGCTACCCCTAGAAAATCCAATCGGGACAGGATTATCACCATGAAGTGGGACTTCGAGGACAAGGTTGCCGTCATCACGGGTGCCGGCAAAGGAATCGGCGCGGCTGTCTCCCGGGGCATTGTCGACGGCGGCGGCAAAGTGGCCGTTTTCGATGTCGACGTCGAGGCCGGTGAAGCGGTTGCCGGTGAGCTCGGGGAGGCCGGCCAGTTCTTCAAGGCCGATGTGACCGATCGCGACGGTCTTGCCACCGCGATAGCCGGCGCTGTGGCACACTTCGGCGGCATCGACATTCTCGTCAACAACGCGGGCATCGTCACGCGTCACACCATCAACAACATGCCGCCCGAAAACTGGGATCGCGTGATATCAATCAACCTCACCGGCGTCTTCAACTGCACGCAGGCCGCCCTGCCGCATATCAAGGCGCGCGGCGGCGGCGCCATCGTGAACGTGTGTTCGATTTCGGGCTATCGGTTTTCCTTGATCGGGGGCGTCGACTATACCTCGACCAAATGGGCGGTACGGGGATTCACCCGGCAATCGGCCTTTGAACTCGCCCAGTATGGTATTCGGGTCAACGCGCTCTGCCCCGGTCCCACTCTCACACCCCTGGTCTTCGAGTCGACACCTCAAGAAGAAATCGAACGGGCCGCCAAGAGCTTCCCGCTCGGTGACTGGATCGACCCCGAGGACATTGCCAACGGCGCGCTATTCCTGGCCAGCCCGGCCGCCCGCATGTGTACGGGCATTGACCTCGTCGTCGACGGCGGTTTCCTACTCGCGGGAACTCAGTCGATCGAGGAGTACATGGACGTGCGGGATGACGTTGCGGTGGGCGCGACCAAAGGCTGAAGATCGCTGAAGTCAGGCGGAGGCCACCCCCACCTAACCTCCCCCTGCTAGGGGGAGGGATACGAATTTGGAACGCGGTAAAGAACGCCCTCCCCGCCATAAACCGTAACTTGGGGGAGGGTTGGGGCGGGGGTGTTTTTCTGAATTTATTGTAGGTTCAAGGCATGGGTACCCTCTTCACGTTTCACACGGTCGCGACTTTTCTGGTCGCCTTGGTATTGGGTGGCATGGTCTTTTTCTCGTTCGTCATGACACCCCTGGTATTCCTTAATCTCGACAAGAAAGCTGCCGGATCACTCCTCGGCAATGTCTTCCCCACGTATTTCCGGGTGGTTGCCGGCGTTTCCGTAATTGCGGCGTTGCTCATCTGGTATCGCTGGGAGACAACTGCCATGGCAGTTGTCGCGGCTGCGTCCGTCGTTGCGTGGCTTTACGTATTGCCGCCACTTGAGCGTCTTCGCCCGGACCGCGAAGCCGGCGATCCGGCGGCAACATCCAGATTCCGCCGTTTCCATCGAATCAGCGTCGGTATCAATCTCGCGCAGATCGCAGTGGTGGTGATCGTGTTCTTCCAGCTGGTTCGCTGATGTGGTGGATTACCCCCGCTGCAATTTTCGTGGCCAGCCTTCAGTTGGCCGCCTGCACGTCCAATGCCGTGTGGATGACATCGAAGGGCTCAGATCATGAGCTTGTCGGCCGGATTTGGGATGTCCGCGCGGAACGCTTCGTCACCGAGTCGGATCTCTCCGATGACGCGGCGATGGCCAAGTTCGTCCTGCTCGGTGAAAAGCACGATAACCCCGACCATCACCTTCTACAGTCCAAAGTTCTCGCTGCGCTGGTTGAGCGTGGCCGGCGTCCTGTCGTCGCCTACGAGATGCTGACGACCGATCAAGTGCCCGCGCTCATCGCGCATCTGGAGGAGCACCCGCGCGACGCGAGCGGTCTCGGTGACGCCGTTGGTTGGGAGAAGAGCGGATGGCCTGCCTGGAAGCACTACCAGCCGATCGCCGACGTGGCCCTAAAAGCTGGGCTGCCCTTAACCGCCGTCAGCCCCTCCCGGGAGATCAGCGGCATCATCAGAAGTGAGGGGCTAAAAGGCCTTGATGCCGAGGTCGTCGTGCGCACAGCCCTGGATCGGCCGCTCGATCCCGAGATTCAAAACGCCATGGAAGAGGAAGTCCGTGAAGCGCACTGCGGCTACCTCCCCGAACGGGCCGTGCCTTCTGTCGTCCGCATGCAACGCGTGCGGGACGCCATCATGGCCGACAACTGGGCATCGGCCTCGCTTCAGGCAAACGGCGGCGTCTTGATTGCCGGAGCGGGGCATGTCCGAAACGACCGCGGGGTGCCGACAGTCATGACCCGCTTAAGGCCCGAAGCCCAGCTGGTCTCCATCACGTTCCTCGAAGTCCGTGACGATTGGACGATGCCCGCGGCCTATGCGGAGTTGTTCGGGGCAAAGATGCTGCCATTCGATTTCGCCTGGTTCACTCCACGACTCGAAGACACCGACGCCTGCGAAAAATTCAGCACTGACCTGGAGCGCCTGCGGAACAAGAAGTAGTGGGCGGCAGGTAAAGTCGAACTTCCAGTTCTGCGCTCAGTCGTCGCGTGGCATTCCGCTGCGCAATTTTTTGACGGTGCCGCGCTGTGTCTTCTTATCGAGACGTCGCTTTCTCGAGCCCAGCGTCGGGCGGGTTGGCCTGCGGACCGGGGGCGGATGCGCCGCCTCTTTCAACAGATTTGTCAGTCGGGAGAGTGCGTCATCACGATTTTGTTCCTGTGTGCGGTAGCGCGCGGCCGTGATGACGATCACGCCCTCCTTGGTCAGTCGCCTCCCGGCGAAGCGCTCGGCACGCACGCGTACATCATCGGGCAGGGACGGCAAATGACGGATATCAAACCGAAGCTGAACCGCTGTCGACACCTTGTTGACGTTCTGCCCGCCCGGACCGGACCCGCGGATAAATGTCTCCCCGATGTCGCGCGGGTCAATAAAGATCTCATCTGTAATTTTGATCATCTTCGCGTACTTGATACTCGAGCCGCGGGAGCCAGAGACCAGTGTCTTAGAGCTAGGGCCGGGCAATGTTCGAGGGTAACGACCGTCTCGGCGACACCCCGTGGCCGTCGGGCCCTCTTTCCGGCACTGAATGCTGCATGACCGTACCTTGGTAAACGGGTAGCATCGAACTGTACACTGGCACCGCAGGAGAAGGCCCGCAGGGATCGATGCAATGAACAAGTCAGCCGTGCCAACGATCGATTTTGAACCCTTTTTGAAAGGTAACCCCGTCGATCGGCAGGCGGTCGCACGAGCAATCGACAAGGCGTGCACCGAAATCGGATTCTTCGCGATAACGGGCCATGGTGTACCGGAAACGAAGATCTCCAAACTTCGCGCAGAGTCCATGAAGTTCTTTGCTCTGCCCGACTCGGCAAAGGCCCTGGTCGCGCGGCCGCCTGAAAAGATCAGCCGGGGCTGGAACCACGTCGGTGATCGCTCGCTCGCCTACTCCATGGGCAAGGAAACGCCGCCAGATTTGCAAGAGAGCTTCGTCATCGGTCCGGTCGAGGTCCCGGATGAGCCCTATTTCACTTGCGATCGGGCAAGGCCGTTTTTCGCACCCAATCTCTGGCCGGAGTCACGGCCGGATTTGCGCGCGGCAATGACAGAACACTTCGGTGCCATGGAAGTGCTCGGACACGCGCTCATGCGGGCCTTCGCCATGGCACTCGACCTGCCAGCGGAACATTTTGACGACAAGATCGGCCGGCATGCATCCACGTTACGTCTGATCCGATATCCTGGACGGGTCGATGCCACCGCCGGCCAGAGGCGGGCGGGCGAGCACACGGATTACGGCACGCTAACCATTCTCAGAGGCGACAATCTGCCCGGAGGATTGCAAGTCAAGCTGCGCCATGGCGACTGGACGGACGTCGTCAGACCGGACGGCGGCTTCATCTGCAATATCGGGGATGCGATGGCGCGCTGGACCAACGACCGCTGGGTGTCGACGTTGCACCGCGTCGGTCTACCGCCTTCCGGCGTGCCGACAGAGGACCGGATCTCGATCGTCTTCTTCCACAACCCCGACTATGATTCGGAGATACGCTGTATTACCGCCCCCGGCGAAGCCGCAAAATACCCCTCGGAAAGTTTCGATGCCTATTATCTGGACAAGCTGATGCGAGGGTCGTTCGGTAAAAGCGGTTTTGCGGATCGCGACGCAGGCGCCAGAGCCACGGCAAGGTCAACAAGTGCCCGGTGATTCGCGTCACTGACCACCGGTGATTCGCATCACTAACCAGCATCACTAACAAATTGAGTGCACACGTCTGAGGTTGTTGGCCACGATGTTCGTTGGTCGCGGCTGAGCAGCCTTATCCGGGCCGCGCAGCGTGCGCCGTTAGCTAAGCTGCCCTTTCGGCGCGCAGCCGTTCAACCTCCACGCGGTTGTCGTGGAACACGGCCCCTCCACCCAAGTCGGAATCGCGCTCCGCCACGGTCAGGTTGAGATTGGCGTTCTCGCCCATGAGCTTGGGCCAATAGCCTTTCGTGCTGGCGGCAACGCCGGGTTGCACGTCATCACTCACCACGATTTCGGCCTCGAAAGAGCCGCGATCGTTGAAGATGCGCGCGACGTCACCCTCGGATATGCCACGCGACGCGGCGTCGCTTGGGTTGAGAGTCACGCGGCGTGGACCGGCCCGCTTCAGCATCTCAGGCATGTTGCCGAATACGGTGTTGATGAAGTAGTGCGACGCATGTGCGATGAGTGCCAAGGGAAACCGCTGCGCCAGATCGTCGTCCATGACCTCGCCGGGTGGCGTGAACCCGGGGACCGGGTCGAGACCCGCCTCCGTGGCCAGTTCCGAGTTGAATTCGAATTTCCCTGACTCCGTCGGGAACCCGTCGACGAAGGGCAAATAGGGTGTCGGAAAATTAAGCCGCATCCAGCCTTGTTCTTTCATCTTCTCCAGTGTGATGCCGTCGAGTGCCGGGTGATCTGAATCGAAGAGCGACCGGGCCAGGTCGTTGTCGCTGTCATAGAGGCAGGGTTCGTTGAGGCCCATGGCACGCGCAATCCGGCGGAATATCTCACTGTGTGACAGACACTCGCCCGCGGGTTCGACGGCCTGCTCGTTCCACTGGAGGTACATGTGTCCAAACGCATTGTGGATATCCGCATGCTCTGTCTGCATGGTCGAGGGCAGCACGATGTCCGCGTAGTCGACCGTATCGGTGGGGAAGTTCTCGACGACCACGGTGAACAGATCTTCCCGGGACAGACCGCGCCGGAGGGTTCCTTGCTGAGGCGAACTCGCCGCCGGGTTGGCGCCGTACAAGAACAGAGCCTTGATCGGAGGATCGTCGAGGTCAAGCAGGTTGCGCCCCATCAGCGTGGTCGTCAGCACGCGCGTCGTCCAGGGCGCGAGATCACCCTGCCTCAATTTCACGTAGTTGCCGGGAAAGGCTCCACTGATCGAATAAATGGTGCCGCCACCCGGGCGTTGCCAGTCTCCGGTCACCGCCGGAATCGCATTGATGATGCGGATCGCAGCTCCCCCGCCGGCGTGACGTTGCATACCCATCGATGTGCGGATGGCGGTCGGCCGCGTCCTCGCCAGGCGCTGCCCCAGCGACACAATCGTCTCAACCGGAATTTGAGTAATTTCCGCAACGTGTTCGGGGGAGTACTCAAGGATTCGTTCACGAAACACTGTCCAGTCTTTTGTATGGCGGTCCAGATAGTCCGAATCTTCGGCGCCTTGGCTCACCACGACATTGAGCAGGCCGAGAGCGAGGGCCGCGTCCGTCCCGGGACGGATGGGAATGT
>Ga0315339_1001634_pt1 | contig 19128 bp, 21 predicted proteins | sample ASW17metaG_FD_204514 | JGI IMG/M metagenome (GOLD analysis project Ga0315339, IMG submission 204514) | Ammonia-oxidizing marine archaeal communities from Pacific Ocean, United States - ASW #17 | ecosystem: Environmental > Aquatic > Marine > Oceanic | place: USA: California | collected 2016-12-05
GCTTTGGCGGATTCAAGGCGTGTCTGTCGAGCTATCGGCGGCCAGCACCCGATATGGCACCAACAGACGCCAAAGCCTCGTGCCTCTATCCGAATTCACAACGCGCGCTCCGGGAAGCGGCGAAGCGCGGCTTCGACAATGCCATCATCCGTGATCCAGTCGGCAACATTGCCGAATTCGCTACAGCCAATATATGGATCGTGAATGACCGTGTGGCCGTCACACCCGTGGATAACGGCACCTTTCTTGCCGGTGTCACCCGTCAGCGCGTGATGGGATTACTTGCAGACGCAGGTGTGGACGTCGAGCAACGCACGTTGACATGGGAAGAGGTGATGAATGCGGACGAAGTGTTCAGTACCGGAAATTACGGCAAGGTTATGCCCGTCACACGCGTTGAGGATCGCGACCTGCAGCCCGGCCCTATCGCAACCAAGGCATACGACCTCTACTTTGAGTTCGCGAAGTCGGCGAGTGTTTTCTAGAAAAATGATTCGCCGACGCTCGTTAAATCCAGAGTGCACTTCAAATAGGCGTGACCTTCTCTAACGCCCTAGATTCCGAGTAGATACAGCTTACTCGGCGGCAACCCCGTCATTGGTATCTGCCAAATCTTCTCCCGCTAAGGCGCGACGGATGAGAGCGATCGTCTCGTCGATCCCATAGAGAGCAATGAACGAGCCCATTCTTGGCCCCTGCGACTGCCCGAACAGAATCTCGTAGAGCGCACGGAACCATTCGCGGAGATTTTCGAACCCGTGGCGTTTCCCAACCTCGTAGACCTCGTGTTGGATAGCCTCCGCATCGACTCCATCCGAGAATGCCGCCAACGACTTAGCAAGATCCTCCAAAGCTGCCCGCTCTTGATCGCTCGGTGCCCGGTACTCTTTTGCCGGTTTCACAAAGCCCTCGTAATAGGCAAGCGCGTGGCCGACGAGCGAATTGAGAATTGGGTGGGTTTCCGGATTGACCCCGTCAGCATAACTGCTGATAAAGCCCCATAGCACCGACTTATCTTCCGCATTGCACGCGCTAGCCAGGTTCAGAAGCATCGCGAATGTGACGGGAACAGTCTCTCCGGGCGGTTGCCCGTTGTGGATGTGCCATACGGGATTCCCGTAGCGTTCCTCATTCGTTTGATTGGGATACTTCTGTAACTGATCCAGGTATTCGTCGACTGCCCGCGGAATCACGTCGAAATAGAGACGCTTCGCCTTGCGGGGCGACTGATACATGAACAGCGAGACACTCTCCGGAAACGCGTAGTGGAGCCATTCTTCTATTGCAAGACCGTTCCCGATAGACTTGGAAATCTTCTCTGCGTTTTCGTCCAGGAACAGCTCGTAGGTAAAGCCGTCCGGGGGTGTTCCCTGGAGAATACGACAGATCCGGCTCGACAACTTGACTGAGTCGATCAGATCCTTCCCCGACATCTCATAGTCGACATCGAGCGCGACCCAGCGCATTGCCCAATCCGCTTTCCACTGGAGCTTGCAATGCCCTCCCGTCACCGGAACCTCGATCAAACTGCCGTCCTCATCCCGATAGGTCACGGTTCCCGCATCGGTATCGCGGGATACGATTGGAACTTGCAATACGATGCCGGTTTTCGGGCAGAGCGGCAGAAACGGACTGTATGTGGCGCGCCGCTCCGGACCCAGGGTCGGTAGGATCACGTCGATGATTTCATCGTAGTGTTCGAGGACGCGGCGCAGGGTCTCATCGAACTTGCCGGAGCGGTAACACTCTGTCGCTGAGATGAACTCGTAGTTAAATCGGAAGTCGTCCAGAAACGACTGGAGACGCGCATTGTTGTGATGACCGAAACTTTCGTGCGTGCCGAACGGATCCGGCACGCTCGTGAGAGGCTTCCCCAAATGTTCGGCAATCATGTCCTGATTGGGGATGTTGTCCGGCACTTTCCGCAAACCGTCCATATCGTCGGAAAATGCGAACAGACGGGAAGGTATGTCGCTGAGAACCGTAAATGCGTTTCGCACCATGGTCGTTCGCGCGACTTCGCCGAACGTCCCGATGTGCGGCAACCCAGAGGGACCGTAGCCTGTTTCAAACAAGACGTATCCTTTGGGATTAGGACGCAATTCATGGCGTTTGAGGAGTTTACCGGCCTCAACGAACGGCCATGCCTTACTGTCCAACGCCAAATGACGATCAGAAACCATCGATTCCGTACCCAATTCCGGATGCCGTGCGAGGAATCGAACCTAGGCGGTAGCGAAAATGGGGTCAATGCCGGTGCTATACGGGCCAGCGCTAAGCAAGCCAGCGCGTAGTGAACGCGAGAGCTGACCTATATACTGACTCCATGCCAGTTCAGGCCATCACACTCGATACGTCGACATCCAACATGCAAATTTCGGTTCCCCAAACCCCGATCGTTGTCGTGGGACTGAGCCGTACCGTATGGTTGATGCCCGACGGCGAGATCACTGAAATCCCGATTGCAGAGGCAGCCCAACGGATCGTACTGGAACCTCCGGTCGTCTGTTATCGGCCCGGCGTCGCCCGGCGTCTCTCGATTCGACGGTTCGAAGCATTCGACGTCCTCGAACTCCTGGCGTTTGTTAGACCAGCCCGATTCTGTTTGCCAACGCCCGCCGGGATTGCTGATGCTTTGGTGCTCTCTCATCCCGAGTCATTGGAGGATGTAGCTTCGACGCTGTATCGCGCCGTCAATCAACTGCTGACAGAAGTCTCGACACAGTCCAAAGACACCGATCTGGTTTCAACGGCCCTCGGTCTCGCCGCCGCAGGCTGGAATTGGGGACCGTCCGTGCTGACGGCGCTTGGTCTCCAAGAACCTGCGCCGGCGCCGAATATTATTCGCAATGGCCTGGCAATTTGGGAGCGATTGCCGGAGTGGGAGGATCGCGCACCGCCATCGCCACCAGCTCACGCCCCGGTCTCCGCCCAGGAAGCCGAAGCACAGCTCGAACATCTGTTGGGAAGTGGTGCGGAGGCGCGTCCGCAACAACGAATATATACACAATCGGTCACGGCCGCTTTTGCACCTCCGGAATCCGTGGGCGAGCCCAATATCGTGTTGGCCGAGGCCGGGACTGGCGTGGGCAAAACATTGGGCTATATCTCGCCTGCAGGCATCTGGGCGCGCCGAAACGGCGGGACGGTCTGGCTTTCGACCTACACCAAAAACCTGCAACGCCAGATCGACCAGGAACTCGACCGCATGTATCCGAACCCCGCAGACAAGGCGGAAAAAACCGTCGTCCGCAAAGGCCGTGAGAATTATCTGTGTCTGCTGAATTTTGAGGAAGACGCAAGCCGGGCCGGTCTCGGTGGCGGCGGTATCGCCCTCGGCCTGATGGCACGATGGGCCATGGCAACCCGTGACGGCGATATGGCTGGGGGTGACTTTCCTGCCTGGCTCAGCCATCTCTTCGGCGTTGAACATACAATCGGATTGACCGATCGCAGGGGCGAATGCGTCTACTCCGCGTGCCCGCACTATCGCCGCTGTTTTATCGAGATCGCACAACGCAAAGCACGCTATGCCGAGCTGGTGATCGCCAACCACGCCCTGGTGATGATTCAAGCGGCGATGGCCGGAGATGAACGTGAGCTTCCTTCGCGGTATGTGTTCGACGAAGGCCATCACATCTTTGATGCTGCCGACAGTGCGTTCTCAGCTCACTTGAGCGGCCTGGAAACTACTGAGCTGCGGCACTGGATTCGGGGTGCCGAGGGGCGTCGGCGACGCCGGGCGCGAGGCCTTGAACGGCGCGTCGCCGATCTGGTGGCCGAGCATGAAGACGGTACTAAAATGCTGACCACTGCCGTACGCGCGGCAGGCGCGCTGCCCGATACTGGATGGCTTGGCCGAATCGAAAATGGCGAGCCCCGTGGACCCATAGAAGCCTTGCTTCTCAACTTGCACGTACACGTGCAGGCGCGGCAGACCAAGGCTGAGCGCAGATACAGCGTCGAGTCGGATACCGCGCAACCTGCAACGAAGTTATTGGACGCTGCCCGTGATGCCAGCGCCGCTCTAAATTCCCTGGTCAATCCACTGACTGCATTGGCACAGCATCTCGCATCCCGCCTCGAAGCGAGGGCGGACGAATTGGACACCTCGACGCGCGTTCGCATCGAAGCCGCCTGCCATGGCCTGAAGCGTCGCACCGATACAGTCCGCATGTGGTGCGCCATGCTCAAGGATATCGGCGATGAGCCACCAGAGGCGTTCGTCGACTGGTTCGTAATCAGCCGATCTAACAATAGGGTCGTCGATATCGGTATGCGCCGGCATTGGTTGGATCCCACGATCCCATTCGCCGAGTCTGTACTGAGCCGAACCCATGGCGCCGTCATCACATCGGCGAGCCTGCGGGACCGGAGCGGCGATGATGACGAAACCTGGATGGCCGCTGAAATTCGGACGGGCGCGAATCACCTGACCCTTCCGGCGCGGCGCAGCAGCGTTTCCTCACCGTTCGATTACCGCGAGCAAACCCGCGTGCTCATTGTCTCTGACGTACGCCGGGACGACCCCGATCAAGTTGCCACAGCTTACCGTGAGTTATTCCTCACTGCCGAAGGTGGCGCGCTCGGCCTGTTTACTGCGATCACAAGGCTTCGGCAGGTCCACACGAAGATCGCTGCGCCGCTTGAAGCGGCAGGGCTGCCACTCTACGCACAGCACGTCGATGCCATCGATACGCCGACATTGGTCGACATCTTCCGTGCCGAGATCGACTCCTGCCTGCTCGGGACCGATGCCGTACGGGATGGCGTCGATGTTCCGGGAGAGAGCCTGCGGCTTATCGTTTTCGACCGTGTACCGTGGCCGCACCCCAACATCCTGCACAAAGCACGGCGCTCGGTATTCGGCGGCAACCGCTACGACGATATGATCACCCGTCTTCGCATGAAGCAGGCCTATGGCCGGCTGATCCGGCGCGCTTCTGACCGGGGTGTCTTCGTCCTGCTCGATCGAATGACCCCGTCTCGGTTGCTTGACGCGTTTCCGCCTGAGGTAGATGTTCAGCGGGTTGGGCTGGCTGAAGCAATCGATGTCACTCGCACATTTCTCACACAAGGCGACTAGGCTTCGGACTTGTCGTTATTGCACCCGGTCCCATATGTTACCCACACAAATTCGCAGAAAAAAGTCCACTCCCGATGGAACACGCCGCACTCGTCTACACCATGGTCATCATGTCAGCCGCCGATAGCGACATGACGGACAAAGAATTGTTCACCATCGGTGACATCATTCAAACGATACCGGCGTTCCAAGACTTCGACGCCGAACTCCTGCCTCGCACGGCAGAAGATTGCGCCGGCCTCCTTGGCGAGGAAAAAGGCCTCGATACTGTCATCGGATTCATCGATCAAAACTTGCCCGATAATCTTCGCGAGACGGCCTACGTCCTCGCCTGTGAGATCGCGGCTTCCGATGGTCATCTTCAACCCGAAGAGCTCAGGCTTCTCGAGATGCTGAGGCATAGTCTCAAAATCGGCAGACTGCCCGCAGCGGCCATCGAACGCTGCGTTCGCGCCCGTTACCAGCGGGCCTAGGGGCCTATTCCAGCACGAAATGATCCGTTCCCTGGCAACGGCTTTAGAGGATCTCTGATATGGAAGCGCTGGAAGGTCAGAAGATCGGGTTCATCGGGCTCGGCTTGATGGGTCGGCCGATGACCGAAAACCTGCTCTCTGCGGGCGCATCTGTCATCGGCCACAATCGAAGCCAGCAAGTGGTCGAAGACCTTTCGACGAAGGGGCTAATCCCCGCCGCATCCCCCAAAGATGTCGCGGAAGCCGCCGATACCGTGATCCTCATGCTCCCGGACACGGGAACTGTCGAGACTATCCTTCTTGGTAAGAATGGAGTCATTGAGGGCGTGCAATCCGATGCCCTTATCATTGACATGGGAACGACGGCCGTCATGGCCACGCGGCAGTTTGCCGCGGCGACAGAAGAAGCCGGTGGTAACTATGTCGACGCGCCGGTTTCTGGCGGTGCCGTCGGCGCGCAAGGCGCCTCGCTATCAATCATGGCGGGCGGCAGCGATACAGCCTTTAGCCGCGCTAAACATATATTTGAGGTGCTGGGTCAGAACATCAGCCACGTCGGTGACGTGAGCGCCGGTCAGGTTACGAAAACAGTCAATCAGGTGATCGTCGGCCTAACCATCGGCGCCGTGTCGGAAGCCTTAGTCTTGGCAGAATCTGCGGGCGTGGATCCCGCCAAGGTCCGCGAAGCTCTGATGGGCGGCTTCGCCACATCACGTATTCTCGAACTGCACGGAAAACGCATGACCGAGGACAATTTTGAGCCTGGAGGTAGGGCGAAGACTCAACGCAAAGACATGTTCGAGGCGATTGAATTCGCGTCCGCTCTAGGTATCGAGTTGCCCGCGCTGAATCTCAACCTCGAACTCTACGACAAGCTACTTGAGCGTGGCTGGGGAGAACTCGACCACTCTGCTCTCTATAAGGTGATCAAGGACATTCAAATGTCTTAACCCGTTAGAAAGTTCCACGATCAGAGGCCATTCACAAACTCGACGACAGCTGCGATTCCCTCTTCCCAATTCTGCTGCTCCGTGCGCCCAGAACCCTTACGCGGCTTAAAACTGTGTTCGCCGTCGGCGAGCCAATGGAGACGTATCGCTGGAGAAAGCGTGTAGTTCTCAACGTCCGCATACGTGCCTAACGAATCCCGTTCCCCCTGTACAATGAGGGTCGACGTACCGAGGGATTGGAGATGATCTACCCGTGTCCGCTCGGGCTTGCCGGGTGGGTGAAATGGGTAGCCGAGGCATACCAGCCCTGCCACACCAGCCTCATCGGCGATCATGCTGGCAATCCGTCCGCCGAGTGACTTTCCCCCAATGAACAAGCTCTCGCGAGGAAGGCCCGTCAGGACCATCTGCTCAACGGCTGCTTGCCAACACTCGATCAACACCGGTGCGCGATCTGGCGGGCGCCGTCTGCCGTCCTTACGACGACGGGTCATATAAGGAAACTCAAACCGCGCGACACGAATGCCTTTGGCCGCAATGCCTTCGGCATATTTGATCATAAACGGGCTGTCCATTGGCGCGCCCGCACCGTGGGCTAAGATTACGCCGCATCGCGCCTCTACTGGCCCATCGAACACGAAGTCTATCATCACATCTCCGTCCGCAGGTGTTCTCGCGTTGTGCAGAAATTTAGCCAACAGTTCCTCTACATAGTACATTCACAGACGTCATAATCCGGAGTGACCCCGATGCAATCATGGCTCGCGGCACATGAACCGGCGGTTCGGCTCAGCGTATTCCTAACGATTTTCATCGCGATGATGGTGTGGGAGTTTGTCGCTCCTCGCCGTCAGCTGTCCGCCAAGCGACGCGCTCGGTGGACGGCAAATCTCGTGCTGATCCTCATCAACACCGCCGTTATCAGGTTGGTATTCCCGGTCCTGGCGGTCGGGTCGGCCGAGATTGCCGTGGCAAATGGCTGGGGATTGCTAAACGTCTTAGCGCCTCCGGCCTGGGTATCCGTACCCATCGCGATGTTGACACTTGACTGCCTGATCTACGGCCAGCATGTGATGTTTCACGCTGTATCCCCGCTGTGGCGCTTTCATATGATGCACCACAGCGATCTCGATTTCGACACGACGACCGGGGTGAGATTCCACCCGATCGAGATCGTCATCTCCATGGGGCTCAAGATCGTGATGGTCTTGGCGCTCGGCGCACCTCCGGTAGCCGTGATCCTGTTCGAACTCCTATTGAACGGTACGTCTTTGTTCAATCACGGTAACGTGCGCCTGCCCGTGAATGTAGACCGGTTGCTCCGCCTGCTAGTCGTCACCCCCGACATGCATCGGGTGCACCACTCGATCCATCGACAAGAAACCAATAGTAACTTCGGCTTTAACTTTCCCTGGTGGGATAGATTGTTCGGTACCTATCGCCAACAGCCGTCTGAAGGGCACACGGGGATGAGCATTGGCTTGGAACAGTTCCGCAATTCACCCCGATTGGGATTACACCATCTGCTGCTCATGCCGTTCGTCGAGCCGACAGGCACATACCCCATGATGCAGAAAAAGAAGATCCCGAAAGACCCGACCCAGCCTTAGTCAACCGCAGTCGCCACCATCGGGTTGGTCGGATCGGCAGACCATTCAGCCATTGAGCCATCATAAAGCCGCGCATCCTTCAAACCGAGCAACTCGCTTGCGACAAACCAATTGACGCTAGCCCAATGGCCCGTATTACAGAACAGTATTGGGGAGTCCTCCTTGCCGACCGGGTCCCGGACATACCAACAGCGGCATAGCGTCATCGTTAGGCGTTATAAGGAAATCTGCTCGCCGTCCCATCGTCGTGCCAACAGCACGGCACAACCCGCACCCACCAACGTCATCGCACCCATGAATAGAAAAGCGCCGCCACCGAATTGCGCATAGAGATATCCCGCTAGCGGCATTGTGATTCCGAATCCGACGCCGGTGCCCAACGCCGCATAGAGCGACTGCGCTGACGCCGACAAATTCGACGGTGCGGCTCGGGCGATAAAGTGAACGGCGGCAAGGTGTGTGGCACCGAAAGTGAAGGCATGTATCGCCTGAACAAAGAGCAAGGGAACCAGATCGGTGGTCAGTCCTGTCACGCCCCATCGCAGCAATCCCGCCAAACCGGCAATTATCAGAAGCCGCACCGGTCCCATACGAGCAAGCAACGCGCTCCCGAACATGAACAGGATAACTTCGGCGATGACACCTTCCGCCCACAGCCAGCCGATTACAGTATCCGAATGGCCGATTGACCTCCAATAAAGTGTGGCGAAGCCGTAGTAGACCGCATGGCTCGACTGAATGAGGCTGGCGCTGGCAAGGAACAATAGGAACACCGGATTCATCAGCAGGCGAAACGATAGCGCCTTTCGCCCTTTCTCGGTCGGCCAGCGAGCGTCGGGCAGCAGGAAGGTTGAGGCCCAGGTCACGGCGACAGCGGCGATGACCATGGCAAGCACCCATCCCTCGGGCCGGCCTTCGAGAATACGCCCGCCCAGCATCGCTGCGACGATGAAGCTGACGGATCCCCACAGCCGAATCCGTCCGTACTGCAGCTCTCGCTCAGTTGCGATGCGGATGGTCAGGTTGTCTGACAGCGGGAATAGAGACGAGAGCGCAAATCCGAACAGCCCCGAAACAATCAGCAGCGCCCAGAATTCATGGGCCCCGTAGAACAGCACGACAAACGCGAGCGCGGCACCAGCAAGCACAATCATAGGAAGACGCCTGTCGCCGCGCTGATCGACAACGTGTCCCACGACCGGATTCGCGAACACCTTCACCCACGTACCGACCGCGAGCAAGATGCCTATCTGCGTCGCGGTCATGCCCCGGCTTTCTAGCCAGACAGGCCAGAATGGCAAATAGATGCCGATGATGAGGAACAGGCACCAGTAGAACAACGACAAGCGGACGCCCGGTCCCAGGTGACCAGGGACTTTCCAACGGATCGGGAAACCGGTCGGATACATGCCCAGCGCCTATCGCTCAAACAAGGCGGTGATCCGGGGCTTCATTTCCTTATCAATCAGAAGACTATTGCTACGCTCCCGCTACGATCTCGGGTAGATAGCGCTCCCCATAGGCCGGGGTCTTCTCAGGCATTGGCGGATATTGAGAGGCGCCGGTCGGCACCGGCCTGATATCGCTGTCTACGTGGGCATCAATCAAGCATGGCTTACCGAGCTTCACCGCGTGCTCAAGTGCGCCCGCAAAGTCCTTGTTGTGGGTGACCGTGATACCCTCGCACCCCGCCGCACGAGCCATCATGGCGAAGTCTGGGTTGTATCGCTCGCCGTCCTTGTAGAACAGCGTGCCAATCTCCCTCCCCTGGAACATGCCGAGCTGGATGTCACGGATAGATGCCCAGCCGAAATTATTCCAGACCACCCACACTGCCGGAATGTTGTATTCCACTGCAGTTGCCAGAACGTGCGGCGTCATCATGAAACTGCCGTCTCCAACCACCGCAACGCAGGCGCGTTCGGGAGCGGCAAGCTTGGCGCCCAGCACCCCACTTGTGCCGAAGCCCATCGCCCCGAAGCCGAAAGCGTTCAGCATGGATTGAGGCCGACGCGCCTCCCACATTTGAACGAACCAGTTGTGATGCGCACCGACGTCCAGCACGAGAATGCCATCATCCGGCAGGACGCTCCTGACGTCCTGAACGATCCCCTGCGGCGTGGCCGGGGAACTGCTTTTATTGAAATTCGGTGCGAGAAAGGCCTCCCATTCCTTACGCCACGATTCGACCTCTGCTCGCCAGCCCGCAGTGCGTGCCGGCTCTGGCGCCCCGCGCCGACCGACCTCTTTGAGCAGTTGCTGAAGAAAGGCTTTCGCATCTGCAGCAATCCCGACCTCGGCCGGATAGGCCCGGCCCAGTTCATCCGAGTCAATATCCACGTGAATAAGCTTGGTCGGTGGAATGTTCCAGGAATAGCCAGGCAGCCAACTGGAAGAAGACCGGTCGTCGAAATGCACGCCGATGGCGAGCAGTACGTCACAGTGTCGGCCCGCCTGATTGGCTTGATATGCGCCGTTCCGGCCGTTGTGTCCGACGAAAAGCGGATGTCGCGAGTCGATCACGCCCATGCCGTTGGGCATGGAACCGACGGGAAACTGAAGAATCTCGACAAGCTCAGCAAGTTCGGCGCTCGCCTCCGAAATCGCGACGCCATGGCCGATGTAGATCAGAGGCTTCTCCGCCGCATACAAAAGGTCAGCAACGCGCCGGATGTCGTCGGGCGAGGCCCCGGGACGGCTGGCGTGCCGATTGGATGGCTGGTATTCGACGTCGTCTTCCTCTTGAAAGACATTGTAGGGAACGTCGACGCATACCGGGCCGGGCCGCCCACTGGTCGCGACGGACATGGCCTGACGCATGGATGTCGGCAGCATGTCCACGCGGGTCGGTTGTAGGCAACGCTTTACGTAAGGCCTCACGCTTGACGGGAAATCGGCGGGCTGGTTTCGGTAAACCTCCTGAAAGGCCCCCAAACCGAAATGCTGGGTTGGAACATTTGCCGTAATTGCGATATATGCGGAAGAATCGAGAAAGGCGTTGGCAAGCGGCAGCAACATATTTACCGAACCGGGCCCGCAAGACGTCAGGGTCGCCACGGCTTCGTGCCGGACGCGCCAGTATGCGTCTGCCATGTGCCCAGCGGTTTGTTCATGCCGTGGAGAGATCAATTTGATCTCGCTCTGCCGCTCATACATGGCATCGAGAATGCCGACGTTCCCATGCCCGCAGACCCCGAACACGTACGGCACATCTTCCCGGATCAGGAAGTCCACGATGTATTCACCACCCTGCATCTTCTGCATGCTTCTCCGCCTTCCTCGTTTGTAATATCTCGTTCAAGCTCAACCACACTTGCGGCGAGTCAAGCTTCGGAAAACTCTTCCCAAAACCACCAGTCTCGATTGGTGACCCAGTCGTCGATTTCTTCGCGCAGCTGCTTGAAGCGTGGGGTATTGCGATGAATTGTATCCGCTTCCTTGTCCGCGTAGACCTCGTACATCATGAAACGGGTCGGGTCATCGCGGTCCTGGAAGGTGCGGAACACCGAACAACCTGCCTCGGCATCAAGACAGGTCTGCGCGTGGCGTCGGATCCGTGCCTTGAAGCGATCGATGAATTCCGGCTTCAGCACGAGATGCGCGGTGTGTACGTAGAACATGCACCTTCCCCTTCGTATTTCCGATTAGCCTTCACCAGCCCATGGCACCTAGCTTCTCGATCCCGTCGGGAATGTCCGCGTCGGGATCGGGTGAAATGATCTCCAATACGACCGGGCCGTCGTATCCCACTCGTTGCAAGGCCTCGCCCACCTCCTTGAATGGGACGACACCCCGGCCGATCGGGTCATGGCGAAACTCAGCGGTCGTCGTATCCGAGATGTGTATCAACTTCATGCGTGACTTCACGAGCTCAATATCCGACATGGGATCATCCTTGGCGAACACACCGTTCGCCACGTCGTAGATGATAGCCAGTGAATCGCCATACCCCAGTTCATCAAGTGCGATCATCATGTCCCTGGCCTTGGGCAGCCAGGTGTATGGGATGTTCTCAAACAGCAGGTCGGTCCCGGCACGTTCCGCTTCCGGCACCAACCGGTCGAGGCTTTCCCTAAGCCAATCCATCATGCGTTCGCGGGGCGCAGCGAGAAGCGGTCGCTCGAGGCCTGGAGAGACAACCACACCCGGCACGCCCCACTCGCCGGCGAGTTCGATGATTCCACTGAGGTAACGGTAGGTATGGTCCCGCATCTCTGGCGCGGGGCTGACCATGTTGTTGTCCCAGCCACCCGGGTTGAAAGAAGTAAAAGACAAGCCCCGCTCTTTCATAAGTTTGCCGATGGATTTTCGCGCCGTAGTATCAAGTTCGCTGGACCAGATATGACCCGGAGTCATGATGGCCTCGAATTGGGTATGCCCCCGGTCTCCGAGGTGGTTTAGGCAATCCTCAATCGTGTGTGTCCAGATCCAAGAAAAGGTATTGATGGAAAAGTCCGTCCTTGCCATTCCGTCCCCCTGAAATCAATTCTCGCGCGAGATGACCCGTCGTGCGTCATCGACGTTAGCTCTCGGTGTCGCAGTATAGCTACCCACACACGACGGGGGCATCTCAACCCTATAACATGACTTGCCATGCCTCACTTTCAGGCGCTGGAACGCGAAGCCCAAGCCATGCTATCGGTTTCCGTGGAATGCCCAGAACGTTGCTCCTCATGCGCCACGCGAAGTCGAGCTGGAACGATCCCGCGTTGTCCGACTTCGACCGACAACTGAACAACCGGGGCCGGAAGGCAGCACTGCGGGTCGGCAAACACATGCGGGACATGGGCTTGGTACCGGATCTCGTTCTATGTTCCACAGCAAAGCGTGCAGGGGAGACGAGGAATCTCGTCAAGGAAGCACTTGGCGGCGACATCGATGTCAAACTGTTGAAAGGCCTATATCTCGCCTCACCGAGTCAGCTTTGTCGTGCGATACACACCGTGCCCAGCCACAACAACCCTCTCCTGGTCATCGCCCACAATCCGGGCATACAGGAACTTGCGAGCCGATTGGCAGGAGACCCCAAGGATGAGCGAACTCGCGTCCTAATGAATGCGATGCGCACCAAGTTCCCGACGGCGGCGCTCGCCATTCTGACGTTGAACACCAGCTCCTGGTCCGACATGGCCTACGGTCAGGCACACCTCGAGGATTTCATTTGTCCCCGCGATCTACGATAGCGGGATGCAACGTCAAAGCGCCGCGAACGGATCACCCCCTCATCTGAAAACCGAAGGCCGCAAAATACTGGTGATCTACAACCCTATCGCGGGCCAGCGTAAGCAGCGGTGCTATGAAGCCATCATGAAAATACTCGACGAGCTCGGCGTGTTCGTCGTAGAACGCCGTACGCGCAGACGCGGTGATGCCGAGAGGCTTGCTTCCGACATTCCACCCGACAAGTACGACGCGATCGCTATAGCGGGTGGCGACGGGACCATCAACGAAGCCATGAACGGCCTTTGTAGCGCGTCGCCGCCCCTCGCTATCGTCCCGCTGGGCACGGCGAACGTCCTGGCAGCAGAGCTTGGTCTCAAGACTGATCCTTTCCACGTGGCACATACAATCGCCTGTGCGCAACCCTCGCCCATCCATCTCGGCATCATCAACGAGCGCAAATTCGTGATGATGGCAGGGGTCGGCATCGACTCACATGTGGTGCAAGGCGTTTCCGCGAAGCTCAAGCGCTTAACGGGAAAGGGTGCCTACGTGTGGCAAACTCTCGTCGAACTTGTCCGCTTTCCATCAGCTGTCTATACCGTCACGATCGATGGTGTTTCTCACGGGATTGGCTCCGCGGTGTTTGCCAATGGTCATTTCTACGGCGGCGGATTCGTCAGCGTCCCGGAAGCCCGTCTTGAGGATCCCGTACTGCACGCATGTCTGTTGACCGGCCGTAGCCGCTGGAACCTCATGCGCTATGGCATGGCGCTTGCCGGCAATCGCCTGACCCAATTGAGCGACGTCAAAACCATCGAATTCGTGCAAGCGGTGATTGATGGTCCGGAGGGAGATCCGGTTCATGCGGATGGTGATATTATTGGCAGCCTACCGGCAACAATTCGTTGCGATCCGACGCCGCTTTACGTTCTGCGTCCAGCGGGTATTTCAAAGAGTTAGTCCTTCATGCGCACGCTCTCACATGCACAGGCTAAAAAATTCTATGATCGGTTTGGAGCCCGGCAGGATCGAAGTACTCTTTACGAAGAACGTCCTATTGAGCTGTTGATTGAGAACTCCGAATTCGACAAAGCCGAGTCTGTATTTGAGTTTGGCTGTGGGACCGGCCGGCTAGCCGAACGCTTATTTTCCGATCACCTGCCAGCGCAAGCGACCTATATCGGCGTGGATATAAGCGAGACCATGGTTGGTTTGACCCAAGAGCGTGTTGCTCCCTGGAATCCACAAGCCGAAATCCACCTGACGACCGGAATGATGACCCTTGAGGTCGATGATTCGAGCTACGACCGCTTCATCTGCACCTACGTCTGCGACCTCTTGAGCATCGGAGACATTGTCAAACTTTTCGAAGAGGCCCATCGCGCATTGCGGCCTGATGGCCTCTTGTGCCTAGTCTCTCTGACCGCGGCGCACGGAATCGGTGCCAAACTCGCGACGGGAATTTGGCGTCTGGCTTACTTGGTAAGCCCTACTTTGCTGGGTGGTTGCAGGCCGATCAGGCTGTGGCGGTATCTCTATACAGATCACTGGGAGGCGCAATTCCGCCGCGTCGTCTGTCCGGGTGGATTGTGTAGCGAAGTGCTGATCGCGCGGTGCGTCAAGGATGGTGAGCCTCCTGATGCGAAGCTCGCATTCAACTTTCAAAGTGTGGCGCAGCGATAAGCTCACGCGTTCCCGCCGCCACGTCATAAGCGTGGAACTGATCCATCATGCGACCGTAGAGATGCAGACTGACAGCCCGCAGCCGGTCTTCGGGAACACCCGTGACATGGATATGATCGGGGTTAGGCACGAACGTAGTTACCGAGCCCGGTGACAGGAGCACGAGCCCGCCGCGTTGGAGATCGATCCCGTGATCTCGGTTCGGCTGAGGATCGGCATCCACTCTCATGTAAGCGCGTTCCTCCAGGTAGCCTTCAAACACACCCACGACACCCCACGAACCATGGTCGTGAACGGGCGTCCACTGACCTGGCTCCCACACCAGGGCGAACAGCGACAGACTGTCGTCTTCAGCGGCATACACGAGATTCCGCGCATAATGGCCTGGATCTGGCCGAAGATGGGGCGGCTCGAGAAAAACTCCTGCGACGGAAATGAGGCGTTGCATCGCCGGCACCAAGCGCAAAACAGCGTCCGCTGGCGCCTCGTTGACGGCCGCGATGGTTTCACATTCATCCAGGAACTGCCCGAGGGAGTATCCAGTCATGGTCCTGATAATCTCAACTGATCAATGTATGGAACATTCAGAGAGTGCCGGTCTTGGATCAAGTGAGCAAGGAATCGATCATTGCTGGCATTGAAGAAGACTCATTGGCCTGGGCGCAGTGATTCTATACCGTTAATGATGACAACTCTCAGAAAGAAGTGACGCCATGAAGATCGAGATCGCCTACTGCGTTGTTTGAAACTATGAGCCAAGAGCCCTCCGTGCGAGGGATCAAATTCTCGCGAAGATGCCCGACGCGGATGTGCTTCTCGTGAAAGGTAAAACCGGCGACTTTGAAGTCACAGTCAGCGGCGTATTGAAATTTTCGAAGCAGGAACTTGGGCGTTTCCCGACGGATGGCGAAACAGTAGAGTTCGCCACGGAATGAGACAGAGCAACACGAGGTGATGGAGCGGGCGAGGGGAATCGAACCCCCGTCGTAAGCTTGGGAAGCTTCTGCTCTGCCATTGAGCTACACCCGCTTGGCGACGGCCGAGATGACGGACACCGCGCCATCTTGATAGCATAATTCAAGAGGCTCTTGAACGTCGTGTTCCGTGCGGAACACGACTGCGAGATCCAGTCTATTCCGTTGTGGCATTTGTCTTTCTTGCATTCTGGATTAACTTTCCCGCATGGATATCGGCACTTTTTACCAGCCAGTTCTCGTTTTCGGAGGACCCTACAGCAACCTGGAAGCAACGCAGGCATTGCTCCAATGCGCATCAGCCATGGAGATCCCTCCGGAGCGCATGATCTGTACCGGCGATGTGGTTGCGTACTGTGCGGATCTGGACGCTACAACGGACCTGATCGCATCGTCAGGTATCGTTGTTGTGATGGGCAATTGCGAGGAATCTCTCTCAGCGGATTCCGATGACCGTGGCTACGGATTCGCAGAGGGATCGATCTGCGACTCGCTATCGGTTCAGTGGTACAGCCATGCACGTGAAAAGCTGACGTCAGCGTCAAAACGCCGGATGGCGAACCTGCCCGGGCTTATCAAATTCGAGATGGCCCGACGCCACTTCACTGTTGTTCACGGTGCGCCGTCCGCTATCAATCAATACATCTTCGAATCCACGGAAGACGCAATCGTGGTTAGTGAAATCGAACGATCCTGATCCGATGGTGTGCTGTGCGGGCATTCGGGCCTTCCGTTCACGCGATTTGTCGATGGGAGACTCTGGCATAACGCAGGTGTTATCGGACTCCCTGCCAACGACGGCACGCCGCGCGTTTGGTTCGGCACGCTCACCCCGGCTGGTGACAAGATCGTCATCGAACATCATGCACTGGGCTACGATCACGTTCGCGCCGCGCAAAAAATGCGTAAGCGAAGCCTTCCAGAGGCTTACGCCCAAACACTTGAGTCGGGTATTTGGGATAACTGCGAGATTTCGCCTGCAGCAGAGAGAAAACAGCAGGGGCGGCAGCGAGTTGAATGCAGCCACGCGTGGCCGTTTGTAAAGGAAAGCACCCAATCTGCGGCCGAATAGTCGGCATGCACTTGCTTCTCGCGCCATTTCGTTAACGGCTCGGGTCCATTCTAATTCCGTTCAAAGCCATCGGAATGCTACAAGTCCCGGAACAAGAGTGCGACATTCAGCTCTCCACTCCCAATGCTCCGTGAGAGGAATGTACTCTCGGGAGTCTGGACAACGCCGAATCATCGACCGATATTCCTAGTCGGGTGTGAAACGCCGAGCTGGCCAATCCTTTCGGAGCAGATCATGTACAGTCAGAAGACACGGTCGATCGAGGTGACGGTTAAACCGATGTACCTTGACGACCAATCCTCGCCGTTGGACGACCATTATCTTTGGGCCTATTGGGTGCGTATTGACAATCAGGGCTCAGAAACCGTGCAACTGCGATCGCGCTACTGGCACATCACCGATGCAACGGGTCGCATCCAAGAAGTGCGCGGTGCCGGTGTGGTCGGCGAGCAACCTGTCCTGCAACCTGGTCAATCCTATGAATACACAAGCGGCACGCCACTTCCGACGCCATCGGGAATCATGCTTGGTAGCTATGAAATGGAATCGGAACAGGGCGAGCGATTCGAAATCGACATTCCCCCCTTCTCACTGGACAGCCCTTACCAGGAGAAGTCGATCAATTAGGGATTAGGCAGACGAAGCTACTCAATCGTCTGCGAAAGAGGGCGGTCCCGCTCGTCGGTTCGAATTAGTCCCTACCGGCCTGCTGCACTAAATGATTACGTGAGTTCGAGGAGAAACCCATTGACCGTACCCATGACCGCCGAGTTAGACGAAGGTAGTGATGACAGCGGGATTGCGCGCCAGCGACCCACGCGAGAGCAGGCGGAGCAAGCAATTCGAACCCTCATCGAATGGATCGGCGACGACCCAGATCGGGAAGGTCTAAAAGGCACGCCGGGACGTGTCACACGCGCCTATGAGGAATTCTTCAATGGCTACAGCAATGATCCCGTCGGGTATCTAAAGCAGACCTTCGAAGAGGTCGAAGGTTATGACGAGATGGTCGTCCTTCGTGACATTCGCTTCGAATCTCATTGCGAACATCACATGTTGCCGATTATTGGCCGTGCTCATGTTGCTTATCTGCCCAGCAATCGAGTTGTCGGCATCAGTAAGCTTGCGCGGGTCGTGGAGACCTACGCCAAACGCCTGCAAATCCAGGAAAAATTTACTGCTCAGATTGCAAACACAGTGAACGATGTTCTCGCGCCTCAGGGTGTCGGCGTGGTCGTTGAAGCCGCGCATCAATGCATGACAATGCGTGGTGTTCACAAACCCGGGGTTACAATGGTGACCAGCCAGATGCTTGGGCGATTCCGGAGCGATTCCAGAACTCGGCGTGAATTCATGTCGCTGCTCAACCCTCATTCGGGATCTGGAAACCTCTGAGGCATAAACTGAGCGCAGCGCTCTGAATCAACAAAACGGGCAACAACGAATCAGTTCGCGCCAACCGCGAGACAGGCACTGATGGACTATCGGCCCATCTTCTTCATCGTTGGCATCCTCTTGGTGATGCTGGGCGTTGCGATGCTAATTCCCGCGGCAGCCGATGCTGCATCCGCAAATCCGGATTGGGGGGTGTTTCTTGTATCCGCATTCTTGACCTCCTTCATCGGGGGAACCTTCATTTTGATGAATCGTTCACGCTTCGGTTTTCTGGGTGTGCGTCAGGCGTTCGTCCTGACGACGATGAGCTGGATAGTAATTGCGGCATTTGGTGCCCTACCATTCATGTTTTCCAACTTGGAGCTCACATATACCGATGCGTTCTTTGAGGCGATGTCAGGTATCACGACAACAGGTTCAACTGTCGTCACTGGTTTGGATTCGGCGCCGCCGGGAATTCTCTTATGGCGGGCTCTCCTGCAATGGCTCGGGGGTATCGGCATCGTCGTGATGGCTATTGGGGTGCTGCCCATGCTGCGCGTTGGCGGCATGCAGCTATTCCACATGGAATCATCCGATCAATCCGACAAGATGATGCCACGCGCGGCCCAAATCTCGACGACGATTGCGGCGATTTATCTTCTGCTGACGGCAGTGTGTTTCAGTGCGTACTGGGCGGCTGGAATGTCACCCTTCGACGCGGTTGCCCATTCCATGACGAC
>Ga0315339_1001635_pt1 | contig 19124 bp, 18 predicted proteins | sample ASW17metaG_FD_204514 | JGI IMG/M metagenome (GOLD analysis project Ga0315339, IMG submission 204514) | Ammonia-oxidizing marine archaeal communities from Pacific Ocean, United States - ASW #17 | ecosystem: Environmental > Aquatic > Marine > Oceanic | place: USA: California | collected 2016-12-05
TTACTCAATGTGGGGCGCGCTACGATTTATCGCTGGATTGAAGCGGGGACTTTGCCGGGAGCAATACAGATTGGCGATACTTGGCGGATTAGCCGGGACATGCTCAAGCGGTATGTGGAGGGGCATATGACCCGGGGTTGAAATCATAAGAGTGGGGTGGTGCGAAATAAATGTCGCACTGGAGAACCACTCATTAAAGAGCGTAGCACCGAGGAGAATCCGGTTTTGCGGCAAGTCGATGGTGTTAAAACGGCTCATTCCGTTTGCCCAGCTCGCGGCCAATGGGGAGCATGCTCCTGATTGTTGCTGCTTGACTGGTGACCAGCCCGCCTTAAATAATGGCCCGCTCCAATACGGCTAAGGCCTGGATAACCAAGCATTTGCGACTATATTCATTGAGTCGTGTTCGTCGCCTGCTGTAGATTTAATCGCATGAAGATTACCGCTTATAATCCTTAATACGCGAAAAAGATCGCTCAAACCAACGAGAGCTCGAACGTAAAAAAGTTCAATCGACAAGATGCGTCTGCCATATTTTTAAATGTTAGCCAACTTAATAGATTGAGTCACCTTGGGATACAACAATCTAAAATCATGCGTCTTGGATCTAGAACGGAACGGACATCTTGTCCGCGTTCAGGAGGAAATGGATCCCCATTTAGAAATGGCCGAAATTCAGCGCCGCGTATATGAGGCACAAGGTCCGGCCATTTATTTTGAGCGAGTAAAAGGCAGCCCTTTCCCGGCGGTTTGTAACCTGTTTGGGACGATGGAACGCAGCCGGTTTATGTTTCGCGACACGCTGCGAGCGATGCAAAAAATCATGGCGCTCAAGGCCGACCCCTCGGCCCTGATGAAAAAACCGTTCACCTACCTGGGCCTGCCTTGGGTCGGCGTGCAAGCCTTGCCGCGCAAGGCGAGGCTTGGCGCGCCGATCCTCTACGGAAAAACCACCATTAGCGCACTACCTCAGATCAAATCTTGGCCCGATGACGGTGGCCCTTTTATTACCCTGCCACAAGTGTACACCGAGCACCCAAATTCGCCTGGTCCCATGCAATCTAACGTCGGTATGTACCGCATTCAGTTGGGGGGCAACAAATATGTAGCCGACCAGCAAATCGGGATGCATTATCAGATTCATCGAGGCATAGGCGTTCATCACCATGCCGCTCTGGAAAAGGGCGACGACCTGCGGGTGAGCATCTTCGTAGGCGGGCCACCATCTCACACCTTGGGGGCGGTAATGCCCCTTCCGGAAGGGCTGGCTGAAGTGATGTTTATGGGGATGTTGGGCGGTAAAGCCTGGCGCTATGTGCAACAAAACGGTCATACCTTGTCGGCAGATGCTGATTTTTGCATCGTGGGCAAGGTCTCCCATACAACTTTACCGGAAGGCCCCTTTGGCGACCACTTGGGATATTATAGTCTGGCGCATGATTTTCCGGTACTAGAAGTGGAAGCGGTCTACTATCGCAAAGATGCCATATGGCCTTTTACCGTGGTCGGTCGGCCGCCCCAGGAAGATACTAGTTTCGGCCAATTGATCCACGAGATCACCGAGCCGGTGGTGCCGAGTGAGATCGCTGGCCTACATGCTATGCACGCCGTGGATGCAGCCGGCGTTCACCCATTGCTGCTTGCTATTGGCAGCGAGCGCTACGTCCCCTATGGCGAGCGCAAACCGCAAGAGATTCTCACCATCGCCAATGCGATTTTAGGGTTTAGCCAGGCATCATTGGCCAAGTACCTGATGATCATTGCGAAAGAAGACAATCCCCAGCTGGATATCCACCACATCGATGTATTTATGGCGCATCTGCTGGAGCGTGTCGATTGGACCCGAGACCTACATTTTCAAACTCGAACCACTATGGACACACTAGATTATTCGGGCAGTGGGTTTAATGAAGGGTCCAAAGTGGTCATCGCAGCTGCAGGCACAAAACGCAGAGATCTATCCTCTGAGCTGCCGAGAGAGATGAAACTTCCGCAGGGATTCAGCAAGCCGAGAGTCTGTCTTCCTGGAATCATCGCGGTGCAAGCCCCTCGATTCACCGACCGAAAAGTCGCTGAAGATCAAGCAAATGCATTTTGTAATTACCTGAAAGAGGCTGGCTTTCCCAACGGATATCCCTTACTGATATTGGTAGATGATGCGGAATTCCCCGCCGCAAAACTGAATAATTTTCTGTGGACGACTTTTACGCGCTCCAATCCCTCTCACGATATTTATGGAGTGGGTTGTTTCACCGAGTACAAGCATTGGGGTTGCCATGGCCCGTTGGTTATCGATGCCCGGATCAAGCCGCACCATGCCCACCCTCTAGTAGAGGACGCAAAGGTTACAGCCCGGGTAGATCAACTTGCCGTTAAAGGAAGGCCCCTACACGGTATTATTTGATATGGATCAGCACAGCAGTAGAGCGTTACATGCAAGCGATGCTGGATGACCCAACCATTTCGACCCGACATATCGAGCACAAAGGGTGTCGGCCACTATGATTTATATTGAGGAGATGCTCACGATGGAAACACATATCCCGCTCATCGGTACCCGAGCGAAGGGCCCGTTGGGGCTAGCTCACCTTCCGAGGCTATGGCTGAAAATACGTCTGTCGGTAAAGGGAAAATTGGCAGATGGATACCGATCGGGCGAAGGCGGGTTTGATGGCGCACTGCTCGAAGCCCTGGGAATCGATTCGACCGCCGCTATCGCTTTCGTAAGTGGGTCGCAGCCGAGCTACCTAGCGTTCGAGGCCTGGGTAAAGAAAAATGCAAAACTGGGAAGCCTGGCGCCGGAGGCAATCGACCAGTTTAACCAGCGCATCCTTTCATTCCCCAAGCCAGAGCCCGGCCGAAGCGAAATGCTTGAGATTCTTGGGTTTCCCCCATCTGACACAGAGTGGCTCGGTACCGACCTCAACGATCTCGACGACTGGCATGGCTTTCATCTGGCGTTGCTCGACGAGTAGACTATCTGTCAACGGTATTATATCGTAGAGACAACCCGTAATGGCCTACAATTGCTTGCGTTGCTCCTCACTGGGAGGTACCTTGCTCATAACGGCGTGATCTCCTTCCTGCCCATGGTGAACGTGTGATCATATGGCTATCTGGAAGATAATTCACGCCGTTGCTTAATGCAGCTAATTTAGGACATCACCCCTGTGATCCGACAAGGAGACTAAGCACAAGTGGGTGCTGTTGGTATTGGAGGTGGCAAAGCGGGTAGGCGTTGAAACGGTGCTTCTGGCTACAGAGGATAAAAAGGCGCCGCCGTGAGCATAGATCAGGGTTTTTTGTAATAACTTATAGATCTACCAACTCCTGTAGTCGGATATCGGCAACGAAAAGGAACGCGCACGATGAACTCAGACCAGGATTATGGCTTTGACGTAACGGGCTTTATTCGTCTGCCCCAGGTACTTACCGCAGAGGAAATGCAAGCCTGTACCCAGGCTATCGACGCCGTCGGTCGGGATGAGGGCATGCTCGAGTGGCCCGCGCCGTGGGGCGAGGCGTTTCGCAGGCTGCAAGAGCACCCAGCACTGCAGGACATCCTCGCAGCTCTCTGCGGGCCCGACTTCGTCCTGGATTGCCCGCCGTCGCTAGTCGTTGCCCGCGCCGACGCAACGGTCGGGGTACCGTTGTCGGCGGGCGATCCCGAACGCAACCGCCGGCTGCGCTATGTCAAATATGCCCAGGTACGTATCAGCCACGGCGTGCGTGTGGTGTGGGCGCTGGCACCCTCGACGCCGGAGGAAGGGGGCTTGGTACTGGTGCCTGCCAGCCATAACAGGAAGATGGAACCACCGGCAGACTTTCTCAGCGGCGCGGAAAATCTGGAGATGACAGAGGCGCTGGAACTCCAGGCCGGGGATCTATTGGTCTGCGCCGCCACGTTGCTGCACGGCCTGCGCGGTCGTCCGGGGCAATTAGTCGTAAGCGAATATATCAGCGCGCGTGCAATGCCTACCGTCGGCTACCCCGAGATTGCACCACCGCAGTGGGCAACAGAGCTCAGGCCCGAGCAGCAGGCCGTGGTCGGAAGGATGACTTCGGGCCGCGGCGGTACGGTGCTGTCCGATGGCGAACGGGCATGGGTGACTACGGCGGTGGAACCACCCGCCTCTGCCGAATACAATCTAGATCACGGCAGCATGCCGCATCCACATGAGCTGTGGTTCTGGGAAGTGCGCGGCTACCTGGTGCTGCGCGGGGTGATGGACGAGGCCTGGTTGGCGGCGGCCAATGGTGCCATCGACGCGGCGTTGGAGGCCCAACCTGACCTGCCAGACGGCCACCCTAACGTCCTCGAGGAAGTACCCGAACAGGCCCTGCGCGAAAACGACTGGGAGTGGCCGGAGGAAACCTCGGTGCGGATAAGGGGCGACATCCACCGGCCGCGGATGGGCGGACTGTACCAGCTGCCCAAGCCGCACTGCGAGCCGTTTCGCAAGATGATCGCCCATCCGCCCATCGTCCAACGGCTGAATTGGATGCTCGGTTATGGCTTCAGGGAATCAACCGAGCCGATGGGCTGCGTCTATCCACAAGGTACGACGGGTGGCTCGCTGCACGGACAGAATCCGGGTGGATATGCTGTGATCAACGGTCGCCCGCTGGTCGAGCAGGTCAATGTGGCGTGGGCCCTGCACGACGAGGCGGCCGGTTTCGGCGACGACAGCGGGGGTTTTCTCTGCGTTCCGGGCAGTCACAAGGCTTCCTACGCCATTCCCCGGCCCTTGACGACCAGCATCGATCTGCCGCAAGTCTACAAACCGCCGCTACAGGCCGGGGACGTCCTATTCTTCGGGGCCGTGGCACACGGCACCACCGCTTGGCGCAGTGAGCGGCAACGACGCACCGTCATTCAGTTTATGGGCTCGGGCAATGTCGCGCTGCCGCCAGGAAAAAAGTCGGTGGGTTGGCGGTGGAGCACAGACTCGAATAATCCGGCCAATAAATTGGCTGCTAAACCGTGAATATGGAAAAGAATCGTCGTATCAGCCGTATAATCGAACACGGGCGCTGCCGAGAGCGGACCAGGTCCTCGATCACGTCCGCCGCGCCCAAATAAGGTTGGTCCAGGTCGGTGATTTCGGGTCGGATTTCTATTCGCTTACAGCCGTCGTGGACGGGTATGCCGCTACGGGGTATACGGGCCAACCTGGACATGGCGGCCGAGGTCATTCCCCAGATACAGGAAGCCGGTGCGTCAGTCGTCGGCCAATTGTCAACGACCATGCTCTTCGGCAATCCCGAAGAAAAACTGGGCCTGTTTGGCGAGACCTAGTCGCAGATATGGACCGATGATCTGCTCGGTGCCTCGCCGTGCGAGGAGGCCGCGTCTCTAGACAACGGAACCCAGACGGATCGCTCAAGTGGCGGACCATAGAGGGCCGGCCGTACCGCACCTATCGCGGCTACATGTGCAATCCCCAGTGGTTGGAAGTCATCAAGGCCATGGTGCGAAAGGGCATTTAGGTCGGACTGGAAGCAAGCGGGGCAAAAGTCCGCTTTGCCATTCCGCGCCTTATCGGATACGGCATGAGTGTGTTGCACCTGCGCGCCGAGTAATCGGCAAGTCGAATAAAACGGGTTACTCGCTGATCGCCACCTGCTCGCCGTTCTACAAAATTTGCGTTGCGCAGACTTTCATTATTCAATACTTCTAAGGGCGACCTTAAAAAAAATAGGCCTACCATGAGAAAATCTCGCACGATCTATTTCAACGACGCCCGACATTATTACCTCTTTGTCTTCGATCCGCCGATGCGCCTGGAGGACGCGTGGCGTCCGGTGGATGAAGTGTCCGGCACTGCGGTAGACACCTTCATATACGGTGTTTCGCGGGGGGACACCGGATTGTTTTTCCCCTCCGAAGTAGGCATGCGTTTCGGCGCCGACCTGCAGCCTTTTCAAAACGCCTATGAATGGCGCAGCTGGGAAAATATGGAGAGCCTCATAGCCCGCGGGCTCGATCCCCTGACCGTGCTGATAGACCGGGCCCATGAGAAGAACATGGAATTCTTTGCCAGCTTGCGGCTGGGCAGTTACGGCGGCATGAATCCCGAACACAGCGTAGCAAATGGCGGACGAGGATTCCTGCATCCCGAGGTGAGGGATCATCAATATGCCCAACTAGTAGAGCTGGCTACGCGCTATGCCGTGGACGGAGTGGAACTGGACTTCGCCGCCGCACCGGGGGGCGATACCTTTTGCCTGTCCCCTGAAGACGCGCCGCAAGAGGTGTCGGTGCTGACGAACTTTGTGCGCGATGTGGCCGCGATGGTGCGGCAGCGGCCGGGCAATCCCGGACAGGTGGGCGTTCGGGTCTACCCTGCGCAAGAGCTGAACGAGCACGCCGGCCTGGAAGTCGACACCTGGTTGCGCGAAGGGCTGGTAGACTTTGTGGTGCCGATGGCCTATTCCTGTTTTGTCCTCGACGCCAATATGCCGATAGACTGGATTGTCGCCGCCGCCCACGAAAAAGAGATCCCGGTCTACGGCATGCTGCAGCCCTATTACGACAACGGCCAGCGATCCAACACCAAGGTGGCACACGCCACCCCGGCTATGATGCGAGCGGCGGCCGCCAATTTCTGGCATGCCGGGGTCGACGGGCTCTATACCTGGTTCATGCCATGGCCCCTGGGAGAGCCAGAGCGTCTGATCCTCAGCGAAATCGGCGATCCGGACCTGGTACAGGAGGGCGACAAACACTACTTCCTGCGGCGGCGCGCGGAAAATCCTGGCCGCTTCGACTATCAGGCCCATTTACCGCTGGAAATCCCCACCGCCGATCCGCAAAAGCGCTACGAGATCCCTTTCACGGTGGCAGACAACTCGGCTAACGACCGCATTCAGCACGCTCGGCTCAAACTCAATATCACCAACCTGGTCACCCTGGATCATCTCGAAGTATCGCTCAACGGAAACCTACTGCCAGCAACGACCTGCCGATACGACATGCGCCCCTATGATACCTATACGGGTCAGTGGCTGACGTTCGACCTGGCCGGTATGTCGCTGCAGCAGGGAGCCAATATCTTGGCGATCGCCCTGAGCGGACGGCCAACCGAATTTACAGGAAGCGTGGTAGTCGAAGATGTGGAAATAATAATTGAGTACGGCGTATTCGCCGCAGTCAGCCGCTAAAGGAGAGCCGTTTGGCCCAACCCGTACACGCCCTGTGGACTCGGGTGATTTGCAAACAACCCGGCCGCTATATCGGCTGGCCCACTATTGCCCGCAGCAAGACGGGGGCACTGTTGGCCGTGTTCTCCGGCGACCGCGCAGAGCATATATGCCCCTGGGGTAAGACACATCTAGTGCGCAGTAGCGACGACGGGGAGACCTGGACCCCTACGGAAATTATACGGGATTCCCCCCTTGACGACCGCGATGCCGGCATTATCGAGACCGCACGGGGCACCCTTCTCGTCAGCTGGTTCACCGCAGCGAGCTTCGAGTCGAACGCCGACTACCGCGATTACGCGGCCACGCTCACCACGGAGACCCGAGATCGCTTTATAGGAAACTGGGTGATGCGATCCACAGACGGAGGCCGCTCCTGGGGCCAGCCAATTCGCGTTAACGCTTCGGCGCCGCACGGGCCGGTGCAGCTGCGCGACGGCAGGATTCTGTATCTCGGCGTCGGCGTCATCAACGGCGAGCGCGCCATCGTCGCCGAAGAGTCGGCGGATGACGGCCGATCCTGGAACGTCATCGGCACCGTATCGCATCCGCCGGAAACCGCGCACCGCGGACTCGGAGAGCCGCATCTGGTAGAGACGGCCAGCGGCAAACTCATCGGGCTGTTCCGCGTCGGCGGTGAGGATCTCAGCGAGCGTTTTCTCTATCAGGCCGACAGCGATGACGGGGGCCGGACGTGGACGCCGGCGCGGGTGACGCCCATGCTCGGTTTCCCGCCGCACCTGACGCGCCTGCAGGATGATTGCCTGTTGGTAGTGTTCGGGCGCAGGCTGGCTCCGTTCGGCCAGCGAATGTGTCTCAGCAGCGACGACGGAGCCACGTGGGATGGCGCCGGCGAGCGCATTGTCCAGGCGGCGCCCAACAACGATTTGGGCTACCCAGCGGCGGTGCAACTGTCCGACGGGGCAATTATCACGGTCTACTATCAAGTGGACGAGGTCGGCGAGAAAACCTGCTTGATGGGCACTAGATGGCGGCTTTGATTCTAATCGGACTGCGCCCACGACTGGGAGTGCCGGGAAGTATTAGACAATAAAGGGGCTTTAAAATGGAAAAACTCGCGCAACTCGGCACCACCAACCTGGAAATCAGCCGCCATGGGTTTGGCGCGGCTCGCATCGGCGAGGGCGTCTCCCTCGATCAGATTGAAAACCTGCTCGACAGCCTCCTCGATCTCGGCATCACCTTCATCGACACCGCCGACTGCTACACCCGGAGCGAAGAGTTGATCGGCCGCTATCTCGGAGACCGCAGCGGCAAGTTTGTCATAGCCACCAAGTGCGGCTGCATCAGCGGCGGCGATGGGGAAGAGGAGTATTCCCGCGCGGTGATCGAGAGAAGCATCGATCGGTCGCTCAAACGGATGGGACTTGAGTGTCTCGATCTCGTCTTCCTGCACACCTGTTCGGCCGAGGTGCTACGCGCCGGCGAAGCGGCGGATGCCCTGATGCGGGCGCGCGACGCGGGCAAGGTGCGCTACACCGGCTACAGTGGCGACGACGCAGACGCCCTGCAAGCGATCTCAATGGGAGTCTTCGATGCGATCCAGGTGACGTTCAATATCCTCAATCAAACCGCGCTCGACGAGGTGCTGCCCGCGGCACAGTGCGCCGGCATCGGCGTGGTCGCCAAACGGCCCATCGCCAACGCTAGGCTGCTGCCGCCCGATTCGCCCCAGTTCTACGGCGGTCCCTACTGGGATCCGGTTCGCTCGCTGTTGACGGACGAAGGGGCGTGGGACGATCCACTGGAGTGTTCTTTGCGCTTCACTCTGTCGCACCCGGTGATCACTTCGGCCATAGTTGGTACGACCAACGCGCTACACGCGCGGGAGAACGCCAAACGCGCCCGCGCCGAAGCGCTCACGCCAAAGCTATTGGATGCTCTCCACAAGCTGCGCCCCGAGGACTGAAACCGATGCCCATTCCGCCTCGATACCAAATCATCTACAACTGGGACGGCGCGCCCCACGGATACTCGCCGGCGCCACAGTCGCGTGACGACTTTCTCGCAAAGGCCTATGCGCCCCTAAAAGACACCCAGATCGGCGCCCTGTTCTGGAGCACCGGCGGTCAAGGGTCGCGATGGCCGAGCGAGGTGGTGGAATTTATCGGCCAAGAGCGGGATCGCCCCTACGCAAGTGCCGGGGCATACAACAGCACCGAGAACATCCTGCAGATGTACGACCGCGGCGAGGATCCGCAAAAAGCCTTGATCGCGCGTGGACGCGAGCTCGGTCTCGACGTCTACGCCTCGGTGCGCATGAACGACAATCACTTTGGCGGCGCCCAGGTCGGCGACCTGGGCGCATTGTACAGGGCCCACCGGGTAGAGCAGTTGCGGTTCGAGCACCCGGAGTGGGTGCTGGGTGAGCTCACCTCGGAGTGGTTTGCGCTATCGTGGAATATGGCCGTGCCTCAAATCAGACAGCGCCGCTTCAACCACGTCGAAGAGATCTGCCGGCGCTATGACTGGGACGGCGTCGAACTCGACTGGCAGCGCCACGCCTTCCACTTCCCCGACAACGAGGGCTACCGGCTGCGCTACCTGCTCACTGATTTGCAACGCGCCATCCGCCGTATGACCGAGGCGCTTGGCAAAGAGCGCGGACGCCCTTTCTATCTGGCGGCGCGGGTCGCGGGGTCACTCGAGATGTGCCGCCGGATCGGCTACGACATCCCCGCGTGGATCGATGAGAGGCTCGTCGATATCCTCATTCCAGCCGGCAACGCCGTGACCGACGCCAGCGTCGATGTCACCGGCTTCGCCGATTTGTGCGAGGGAACCGAAGTCGCCGTCTATCCCGGTTTCGACAGCAATCTCCCTGATCCTTTCGTCGGTCCGGAAGAGCCGGATGAAAAAGACCGCCTGCGCACATCGGCAATCGCCAGCCGCTACCATCGCGCCGGGGCTTCGGGGATCTATGTCTTCAACTGGCACGCCAATCGCGATTCGAAGAGGCTGCTGTTGACGACAATCGGTGCGCCGGAGACACTGGCCACCCAGGACAAGATCTACGCGGCCACTCATCGTTTTATACAGCGGGAGGGGGCCTGGCGCGGCGCCTTCCGCATCGATCGGATCTACGGCCAGGTGCCAGTCGACCTGGAGAGAACACTGACCGGCGAGGGACCCACCATCACCCTCGATGTCGCCGACGACTTCGGCGCCCACAAGCCGACGCTGGTGCAATTGCGCTTGCGGATAAATGAATGGGCACATGGAGACGCTGTGCGGGTATGGTGGGATGGACAAGCGCTGGACTCGCCAGAAATCGACTACTGCAGGCTCAGTAACCCCACGCCCCCGGGTGGGGCCTTTCAACCCCTGCCGCACTGGCGAGACATAGCCGAAGTGAGCAGTGCGGTGTGGCTCAGCTGGGATCTCAGCGAGGCTGTTCTATCAACGGGCGAGCACGCGGTGCGGATCGCGGTGCAGGAACGCAATCCACAAGTCGGAGTGGCCTTGGCCCTCACCGACGTCGAGCTCGTCGTGCGCTATTAAAACCGGCTCTTAGATTCGCTGCAACCGCAGCAAGTCCCTTCTCAACCCTGACATAACTCAAATGAGGTCAACGGCACTTTGAAGATCACCGATATCGACATCCACCGGGTAACGCTGCAGTACGACGAAGCCAGGGCCTACGAGCTCATTCACTACCACGACCTGACCCAGCGCACGATCTACGTCGTCCGCACCGACAGCGGCCTGACCGGCCTGGGCGAGTCGGAGGGGATCGAAAAACAGGAGGTGCTAGACCGCTACATCGGCTCCAACCCCTTTGACTGGGTCGGCGACGAGACCTCCCTCGGCTTGGGTACGGCGATGTACGACTTGATGGGTAAAGCCGCCGGTGTACCGGTATACAAGCTCTTCGGTCAGAAGTATCGGTCCTGGGTGCCGGTGGCGGCATGGACGGTGAGCACCCATCCCGACCGCATGGCCCGCGCTGTGCAGGCCTATTCCGCACAGGGCCACACCTGGATGAAGTTCCATCTGTCCCCGTTCGAAAACGTCATCGACCAAACCGAGGCGATGCAGGAGGTGGCGCCACAAGGGTTCAAGCTGCACTACGATTTCACCATGCACGGCACCGAGGATCACATGCCGGAATTGCTGGACGAGCTATCCCAATACGAGATCGCCGGCTGTTTCGAGGATCCTCTGCCGGGCGAGGATATTGACGGATATATAGAATTGCGCCGGCGCTCGCGGCTGCCCATCGTCTTGCACCACTTCCCGACCGGGGCCACCTACGAGGTTTTGCGCCGACCCGCCGACGCCTATATGCTGGGCCACTCGAGAATCGGCGATGCGGTGCGCAAAGCCGGGCTATTCGCCGCCAGCGACAGCCCGTTCATGTTGCAGAACACCGGCAGCGACATCACGCGCGCTATGAACGTGCACATGATGGCGGCGTTCCCCTCGGCCAATTTCCACTTTGTGAACGCCACCACCGAAGTCTCGTCCGAGCGCTTCGTTACCGAGCCACTCAATCCGATCAACGGCTTTATTCGCGTTCCCGAACAACCGGGGCTCGGTGTCGAACTCGATATGAAGGAGGTAGAGCGCCTCACCCGGATCGAACCAATGACCAAGCCGAACTTCATGATCGTGTGTAAATACGATAACGGGACGACCCTCTATACCCGCCCGGACCCGGAAAACCCGCACTTTATGATCCGTCCCGACTGGAGCCGTACGCTGATGCCGATGAGCTTCGTTGCGCCGTTGAAAACCGAGTATTGGGATGACGACGCCTCGACCGACTTCAACGCCATGGTGACGCGCGTCGAGCAAGAGGGAGCCGTGTTGCAAAAAAGCGACGACGGATGACAACAGAGGAAGACGTATCAAAGGCGGTGGCTATGAAGCGATTCAAGCAAGCGAGAGACCAAGGGGCGCGCTATCTGCTGGCGCAACTGCACGACGACGGCCGTTTCGGCGATTCGCAGCGGGGCTTGTGGGACTACTACAAGGTGCCCGCCGCTCTACAGGTGGCAGGCTACAGCGCCGCCGCCGGTCGCCTGTGCCATTGGATTCGTCGCCAGGGACTGTTGCCTAACGGAGATTTTGGTCCCCGACCAGCCGCTGCCGACCCGGCACTGGACTACAGTTATAGCTACTTCAATACCTGGGTGATTTTGGGGGCACAGCGCCTCGGGCAATTCGACTTGGCCCACCGCGGCATGGATTTTTTGATCGAGTCGTGGGACGCGGAGAGCGGCGGGTTTTATAGCCACCCCACGCGACGCGACGCCCACACCAAGCAAGATCTTTGGGTAGTCGCGGGTGCAGGAATCGCCGCTACCTACACCGCACGGATGGAGCAGGCACTGGGCGTCGGCCGCTGGATGAGGCGGTTGATGGATCTGCAACCCGATTATCCGAATTATCTCTACTCGACCTATAGCCGCGCCCACGGGTTGTTTACCGACCCCGATCTCGATCCGGATCCCGGCGACGGGCCCATCCGCTACGTGATGCACAAAGACGCGCAAGAGGATCAGTTCTTTTTTCACCCCGGCATCGCCGGAGGGTTTCTCACCCGTCTCTACAAAGCAAGCGGCGACGACCACTGGCTGGACTTGGCGATGGAATACATGCGATTTGCCGAGGGGGCCGGGGATTTCCTCTTCGGCCTGCCTCGATCCGGCAAGGTCGGGTGGGCGGCTGCGGAGTTGTACACCCTCACCGGCGAGACCAAATACCGCGACATGGCCATACGGGTCGGGGATATGCTCATCGATCTCCAGCGTGAGGATGGCTGCTGGGACTCGATGTTTGGCGAAGTGCCAAGCAATGACATCACGGCTGAGCTGACCTATTGGCTCGACGAGATTCACCAGGCTGTTGGAGAGGAATGACGCCGCAAAGGAGAGTTTGTCATGTCGACATTACCCGAGACCGCACCCGGCGCCGAGGCGCTTCTTGACGACCAGGTCGACGCGTACAAGCGCGACGGCTTTGTTATAATCGAAGATGTGCTGCAAGGGGACGAGCTGGCGCGCGTGCAGACCGTCTTCGACAAGGCGCAGGCCCGTGCCCGAGTCGATTGGGAGGCGGGCAGGGTGCGCGGCAAAGGCGTTTCGGAAAACGGCGAATATTACGCCTCTGGCACTTGGCATGCGAGAAAGTATTTCGATATCTATCCCCTTCATCTCCTCGAGCAGGACGATGCCGCCGTAGAGATGATTGCCCATCCGCGACTGTTCCCCTTCCTCAGCGCCACGGTCGGCGCGGACGTGCAGGCCGCGACCATCCAGTTGCGCGTCCTCGAATCGCAAACGGCGGCTGATGCACAGGAGGAGGGCGGATACGTCAACTGGCACAGGGATCACAGCAATGACGAGGCGTGGCGTTACCTGGGACCGCCGCTCAACACCAAGGTCATCGTCTATCTGACGGATGTTGGTCCCGACGATGGCTGCACTGCCTGTGTGCCCGGCTCACACCGGTTCGATCACAGGCCCGACCACACGCTGTACAAAGGCATGGGTGGCGGGGAGAATCAGGCAACCAAAGTGAAGGATCAGCGCGATATGCCGGGCATGGTAGCAGCTACTGCGAAGGCCGGCAGTGCTTTTCTCTTCAATACCCGGCTATGGCACACGACCCTGCCCAATACCGGCACCCGGGATCGCTGGTGTGTGCTTACGCTTTACTGTCCGTTTTACCAGAAACAGCCTGGGGTAACGGTAGAGGCTGCGGTGGCTTTGGAAGCCGCTGGTCAGTTGAATACCCCCCTGCGCCGCCAGTTATTTGGGCTGGAACCGATGACGGGCGTAAATGGTTTCAAACGGCTGGCGCAGCATAGCGGGAATGATGGAGATGATCGCATTTTTAAGGGGGTGCGACCCCCAAAGCTTGGGAAGCAGGTAGCGCGCTGAGGATGCGCGTGCGCATTCAGAATCGCCGATGGGAAATACTTACCGCTGAGTGAGCGGCCCGATCCCGCGTCACCCACTACCGAGCCGTTCAGCCTGTTTAAGGCTGTCATAGTGTTCGAATATGTGTCGCGAATCAGGGCGAACGTGAGCGCGACAACGGCGATGTCGGGATCGACCGTCGCCCGGCCCCGTCCCCGAACCTCTATCATTCCCTCGTTCATGGATGGCTACCCCCCTTACCGCTTCAGCAGTTAATTCAGATTGAACACGTAGCGATCGGGCTGACTGCGCTCCTCTGGCGTTTCGCCCGTAGCCTATGAGACCAAACGGCATACAGCAATGATTAGTCGGGCGGCTAACATAACTAAATATTCGAACGTCCAAATACAGAGAAAAACCAAGCTCACAAGCATCAGTATGATTTCCATAGACTTACTCTCCTTCTGAACGCTGCAACTCAGACATCACCGACCAAACCTCTCCGTACCGGCTGGACCTATCTTAGCCTTGCTTGGCGGCTACCTGATTCTTGAAGTTTGAGTAGTCGATGTCGCGCACCAGCTGCGCGGCAGCCTCGGCGAAGTCCTCATGCTTGGCCGTGGCGCGGTACCAATAGTCGGCGTTGCGGTCCTCGCGGATTTCGCTCATCGAAGCGACATATGGTTTGAGCGCTTCGAGATCGGCCCGTACCCGCGCTCTTATGGTGACCTCGTCTTCGGCGTCATGCTCCGTCTTCACCACGCTGAAGAAACCGATAGGGGTGAATATCCACATAGTTATAGGTACTCAACCGTGATTTCCCGTAAGAAGTCCGGATCAAATCGTTGCAAAATAATTTCGAAGCCCCTCCATAGCTCGTCATGCGTTCCATCGAGGTACCGGCGCAGCCAGAATCCGTAAGAAGTAGAGAGTGTCCACCCTGCGAAACGGAGACGATACTTATCGGGTGGAATGGTGTGTCGTTGGCCAAATCTATCGAGGAGGTAATTGGGCCCATAAAAGTTATTCTCGTCGCCATAACTGCTGCCCCAACCGGCCTGAGCCAGCTCTTTGTAGCGATCTGCTTCATAGGCTAAATCACCTGCAGCCTGAAGGTCCAGGTAGGTCTCAGCCATCATGCGGACAAAGCGTGCGAACACGATGTGGTACACCAATTGAATCGGAGCGCCCCCGACCGAATCGTCCTTGTTCGGCAGCATGGTTTGAACGCCCCAACTGATAATGTCCGGGTTGTAATACCCAAATGGCTGGTTGTCGTGCATTTCCAGTCCATATAGCGGGATTCCATCGGACACCACCGAAATCACGCCTTGGCCATAGTGATGTGGTCGAGACCTATCTTTCTTCCAGTCCCGATCTACGACGTCCGCGATGCACCCACTTAGACCCCCTCGGTAAAATAAGGTTAGGATGCCTTGGTCGAATGTTTGATATTCCTCGCCATCGACACTGACCGTTGTTTCCGAATCTCCATATTGGCCGAAGGCCCACATCGGCGCGCCCGAAAACCAGCACGACGCCAATTCAGTAAAGCGCGACTCTTGTTTGATTTCCGATTCCGTGACGGTCGAGAGTGATGGGAAATTGAGTTCGTTTGAACGGCTACCTGCGTCATGTGCGGCTGCAAACTCGCTAATTTCACTTAGGAAGTCGGGATCAAATCGGGTTAGAAACATCTCTAGCCCCGACCACAATTCATCTTGGGTGCCATCGATATACCTTCGTAGCCAGAATCCAAAGGCCTCTGGCTCTTTCCAAGTAGCGCCCCGAATTAAGTATTTTGATCGGGGTATGTGAAAGAAACCCGCCGTATCGTTGCGGTCGTGCCAGGTATCGTAGAGGTAACCTGGGCCATAAAACCGTCTGTCATCGTATCGCCCCGACTCGGCTTGGCGAATATATGCTGCAGCTTCACTTTCTATATCGCCCGTCCCGACAAGATTTAAATAAACGTCGGCCATCCTGCGAGCGAATCCTGACAACACGACGTCATAAATTAGCTGGAACGGTACTCCTGCTACTATAGCGTCTTTTTCCGGCATCAAATTCTGAATACCCCAACTGATCAGTTGGGGATTGTAATATCCGAACCGGCGCTGTCCGTCCATGCGCATACCATAGAGACCGATCCCATTCGTCAAATGCGCGAAAACGTTGTCGCCACCATCGTAATCCCGTTCCCCGTCTTCTTCCCAACTCAACCCAGCTATGTCAGCAAAGCACCGGTTCAGACCGCCGCCGTAAATAATCGGGCCGATCCCACGATTAAAAGTCAGGTACTCTTGGCCACGTATCTCGATCGGGCCATCTACGTCTCTTCCCTCACCGAACATCCACTCAGCGGAACTGTTGAACCAACATTCTACCAAATCGCTAAACCTTGAATCAGTCCCGAGACGGCTTTCCGAGGCCGTTTCGAGCAGGGGCCAATATGTGGGAAATAGCGGTCGTGAACGATTCTCTGCTGATCCGCCGGCGCTCTGGTTGGAGGTCGTTATTGTTGTCGGCGCAGGTATATTAGCCGTGCCGGCCGTGTCACTGCCGGCCCTTCGAAGGATTCCAATATCATAAAGAGATTCCCTGCCCCCGGAGACTTTAGTGTTAGTGATGACCATTTTGGCTATCGGCGGCGCATCGTCGTTATTCACCCCATTTTCCGCGGTCATTGGCTCGACCCCACTTTTGGATGCGGAGCCTTTGTTTGATAACGGATCAGAGCCCGTGCAGGAGATCATCCATAATGCAAATAGAATGATTCGTGTGTTTTCCATGATGATTTCTCCTTGAAATAGATGGTCTTATGATGCGGATGTCCCGGTGGAAACATTGCTTGCCCCAACGAAGTAGTATAGTAAGAAAAATGAGTCAGTAATCACAAGTATTTCCGGCTATCTACATGCGAGACACTATGTTCGCCCTAGGTAAAAAAGCCGCTCAGGGGGAAGGCCGGGGGTAGGGGGGTCGTCTTCACCTGCTGAGCCTTCCGCTAGCGCCTTCCCACCGCGAATCGAATACACGCCCGCTCACCTGCTCGGCCCCACATTCATCAGATGCCGTCGCGCTCGCGTCGACGTGTCGCTCCTTAATTCTGCTCTCTCAGTTCGCCCAAAGGTAACCGCCGCGTCCCAACGAACCGCCGCTTCGCCTTCGTCTGCGCTTCCCTTCCCCGCTTGGAACCTGTCAAGGTCGGGCAAGGATCGGGCCAGCGGTTCCTCCCGCAAGCGGGTCCCTCCGCTGTCCCTTCCCTATGCGCTCCCCTGACAGAACCCCATCGGCGGTGGGTGGCTTTTTAAACTGAAAGACCATAACAACGCTCTACAAAAAACAGAGTGGCCTGTGCCGTTTATGCCGGTCTTCGACGCGAGGAATTGTTCCATCTGTGGTGGGAAGATATTCAATGGAAGCGGCGCGAACTCGTAGTCGCATCCAACCGTGAGCACCATACCAAAAACTACGAGTCACGCCGCATCCCCATGAACGAAGCGCTGGTAGCTGCGTTCGAGGCGCATAAAAGAAGCACATCATCGTCGGGGGCCCTTATGTTTTTTCCAACCGCGAAGGAAAACCCTACACCGACATACGGGAACCACTAAACGATGCCGCCCAGCGGGCAGGCATCAATGGCGCGATCAAGCTCCACCAACTGCGCCATGCTTTTTGTTCGCACGCATTGATGTCGGGAATCGATGCCAGGACCGTGCAGAAATGGATGGGGCATAAGGACCTGAAGACGACGCTCAGGTATGCTCATGTCTCGCCAGATCACGAGAAGGCGGCAATACAACGTCTGAGCTACGGTTTAAACTCGATTGACAATCTCATACGGGAAACTGTTTCGTCATATCAAACCAAGCAAAAAAATGTAGTCTCCGTGTAATCCAAAAAAATCATATTTACACCGAGACTATGAGGGGCAATCTACAACTCTCAGAGCTACAGCTTGATATTTATTTTGTTGTATTAGATGCGCAGGTACAGTCCTCCGCCACGCCAATCGACATTCTTGTCTTTCATTTTTTGGAGGCCATTCCTTACGTTTCTTTTCCATTTTGGCTGGTTCGAACCAGGTGCTTGAGGATCAAAGTCTTCTTTATCCAAGTTGCACTGTATGTTAACCATGTCATAAATTTCACTCAAAGAATACACCCGGGACCGCTTCATACTTTTCTCGATTGCATCTCGTATTTCGGGTAAGCGTGTCATAATAAGGTCTCCTTGATATGGTGATCAACACAGAAGCGTAAGTTTTCGGAACTTTACCTGCCCCGTTCTGGCCTGTAGTTTGTAAATGTAGTCGCCCCAACCTAAAGGTTTACCGAAGTGTTCGCGGCCATCCCAATCAATTAAGTAACTTCCTTTCTGTAGAAACCCCTCTACCAATGTCTTTACCTTCTGTCCAACTATATTATAGATGGCTAGTTCCATCATCTCATTTTGGTATTGAACAAAGGGTATTGTCGTTTTGTTCACGACAGGATTAGGATGATTCTGATCGAGTTTAAAAATCCGATGTCGTGTAGATTGGAGGTTCATATAGCTTTGGCGTGACCCCCAATAGTTGATCCACTTTCGATGTGAGTGTTTCTTAACGGCCATGGAGGAATACTCATGAAAGGCAAAGCCCATAGCACCGAAGAAATTATCCGCATACTACGCCAAGCGGGTGGCGGCGAAACGGCCCTATCTGTTTGCCGGGAACACAACATCTCTGAGCAGACCTTTTATCGGTGGAAGAAGAAATACGGCGATATGGATTTAGCCGATGCCAAAAGGCTCAAAGAGCTGGAAAAAGAAAACGGCGAGTTAAAAAAGATGTGGGCTGAATCGATGCTGGAAAATCGAGTGCTCAAAGAAGTCAATTCAAAACAGTGGTAAGCCCTTCGCAGAAAAAGTCAGCCGTCGCCCATGCTGTGGATCGGCGGCTGTGCTCGGTGCGGAGGGCCTGCACCTACCTTAATTTACCGCGCTCGACCTATCGATATGTCCCAAAGCGGTTGAGCGATCGCCAGGAGC
>Ga0315339_1001636_pt1 | contig 19119 bp, 19 predicted proteins | sample ASW17metaG_FD_204514 | JGI IMG/M metagenome (GOLD analysis project Ga0315339, IMG submission 204514) | Ammonia-oxidizing marine archaeal communities from Pacific Ocean, United States - ASW #17 | ecosystem: Environmental > Aquatic > Marine > Oceanic | place: USA: California | collected 2016-12-05
GCGGATTGAAAGACCCACGATGATCACAATGGAACCCGTGATCGGCTTCATAAACATGTACGCTTACATCCGGATGCGCGCCCGCGATGACATCGACATCACTCATGGGGATGGAACCGTCCTCGCGGCCGAAATGGCAGATTGTCGGACATTTCGGCTCTTCGTCGTTGTAGCCGATAATCCCACCGCCATAATAAGACGCCGCCGCCTGCACATCGAGCCGGCATGCCGCCATCCAAGTTACAAATCCGCCCCAGCAAAACCCGGTAATGCCAACCTTACCGGCGCCCGCGACATGGGCGCGCGCAGCCTCAACATCGGCCATGACATTGTCCAATTCCGCATTTGCCTTGTCTTTCAGGTCGCGGCCCACCGCAATATCTTCCGGCGTATAGCCCGACGTGAAACCCTTGTCCCAACGATCATAGAGTGCCGGTGCTATGGCGGTATAACCAACGGCGGCAAACCGCTCTGTCACGTCTCGAATGTGATCATTCACGCCGAAAATTTCCTGCACGACGATAACCGCGCCCCGCGTATCGCCTTCCGGGTCGCACCGATACGCGCCCAACTCGAAACCGTCCGATGCGGTCAATGAAATGTCTTGGCCCATTTTACCCTCCCGTTCAATATTTCGGCACAAGCTAGCGACATAGCACGACAAAAAAAACCTTCTTTTATTTTGTTGAGAATATGGTCGATTTTGAATTAAAATTCACGACGGGAATTTTATTATATTATTTCGATTTATAATTGGAGCATTCAGTTGTTGTCCATGCTTCACGTGCCGAAGTCTTTCATTGTATGGTGGCTTTTGCTGTCGCTGCCTGCGGTGCCGTATCAAAACTGCCTGAAATAGACCAAGCTGTTGCCGAAGAGGAAGCACAAAAGCAGCGTGAAATGGCCATCGAAGAGAACGAGTACAATACGAGCCGGGCCCATCGAATTGGCTTTAAAATTTTCATTGCAAATGCAGAGTTATGCCAGAAAACAAAATTCTCGATGGGCGCGCGGCTGGCCTATTGGCGTGAACAGGATGACGAATTCATTGATGCGTTAAAAAATGTATACGGACTGAAAGCTCACGCGAAATTCATACAAGTTCCGCAAGATTCGCCAGCTTGGAAAAGCGGTTTAAGGAAGGGTGATGAAGTCGTCGCCATCGATGGCGAAAATGTTCCAAGTGATGGCAAGAAAGTTTTTAGTGGACTACTAAAAAACTGAGCGAGCTTACGAAAGCAGGGAAGTCATACACCATTACAATCAATCGAGATTCTGCAGAGAAAATAATCAATGCGGCCCCTGAGAAGGTCTGTGATTTCCCGATCGTCGTAAATAAAAAAGATGAAGTGAACGCTTATGCAGATGGCGAACGAATTTTGCTATCAGTGGGCATGATGCGATTTACACGCAACGACAATGAGTTAGCCCTTATTCTTGGCCATGAACTCGCACACAATACGATGCTGCATGTTCAAAAAGGTTCGGGGAACCGCATGGCCGGGGCTGTTGTCGGCGCACTCATTGGGGCTTTGCTTGGCGTTAACCTAACGCAAGCAGGTGCTGATCTGGGCGGCGCTGTAAACAGCCAAGATTTTGAAGCAGAGGCCGATTATGTCGGTCTCTATTATGCGGCGCGCGCAGGTTTTGACGTATCAGATGTCGCAAAGCTTTGGCGGCGGATGGCCGCGAATCATCCGGCGGCTATTCATCTAGCTGGAAGCACACATCCCTCAACAGCAAAGCGGTTTGTAGCGATCGAAAAAACTTGGGAAGAAATCAAATCAAAGAAAAAAACAAGCCATTGACACCCGAGAAAGCTGAAGAAAAGCCACAACAAAAACCTACAGAAGAAAATCCATCTTAAATCTTACGCTGATTGTTACTTCACCCATCAACTGCTCAAACATTGAATCGAAACAGTAGGATATCGCCGTCCTGGACGACGTAATCCTTGCCTTCCTGGCGCATTTTACCGGCATCTTTGGTGGCTTGTTCGCCGCCAAGCTCGACAAACGTTTCATAGGTGATGGTTTCGGCCTTGATGAAACCTTTTTCGAAATCCGTGTGAATGGCGCCGGCGGCCTGCGGCGCTTTGGCGCCGCGTTTCACCGTCCAAGCCCGGGTTTCCTTGGGGCCCGAGGTAAAGAATGTGATCAATTCCAGAAGCTCATAGCCGGCGCGAACGACACCCGCCAATCCGGTTTCCTCTAAGCTGAGGGCTTCCAAAAATTCCGCCTTTTCGGTCTCGTCGGTGAGCTGCGCCACTTCTTCTTCGATCTTTGCCGAAATTATCACTGTCTCGGCACCTTGTTCCGCCGCCATCGCCGCGACTTTTTTGGTCCATGCGTTACCGGTGGCCGCTTCTTCTTCGCTGACGTTACAGACATAGAGAACTGGTTTTGCAGTCAACGTTTGCAACATCCGCATGCCCTTGCCGCCGCCTTCGGCCATGCCCATCAACCGCAACGGCTGGCCGTCGCGTAGATGCGTTAGCGCTTGCTCGATCAATTCCAGCGTCGCGGCCGCTTCCTTATCCTGGCCGCGGGCTTTCTTGGTCAGCGGATCGATACGCTTTTCCAGGCTTTCCATATCGGCGAGCATAAGCTCTGTCTCAACGGTTTCCGCATCTCGAACTGGATCTATGGCGCCGTCCACATGGGTCACATTGTCATCTTCGAAACAACGCAGCACGTGCACGACAGCATCGACCTCACGAATATTCGCCAAGAATTTATTGCCGAGGCCCTCACCCGTACTGGCACCGCGAACAAGGCCTGCGATATCGACGAATTCCAAAAATGTCGGCACAAGCTTTTCCGATGCGCTGATATCCGAGATCGCCTGCATTCGTGCATCGGGCACACCGACACGCCCAGTGTTCGGCTCAATCGTACAGAAAGGGAAGTTTGCGGCTTCCGCCTGTGCCGTCTGAGTAAGCGCATTAAACAACGTTGATTTTCCAACATTTGGAAGACCGACAATACCGCAATTGAAACCCATTATTTATCTGCCTTCTTAGCCGCGCCGCTGACGTCGTCTGGCGACGACTGTGGGGCGTTTGGACGCGGCGGATTAATTGCCTCGGCAATTTTTGTCATGAAGTGGCCATCATCGCCGTCAACTAATTTCGGAAAGTGTTCACCAAATCCGTCAATCAACAGATCCAACCATACGTGATCTGCCTTGGCGAAATCCTTCAATACGTGGCCGGCGACCTTACCTTTCTCGCCGGGATGCCCGACACCCAATCGAACCCGCCCATAATTCGGCCCAATATGCGAGTGGATGGAGCGAAGCCCATTGTGGCCGGCATGACCACCGCCGCGTTTGATGCGAACCTTGCCCCCTGCGAGGTCAATCTCATCGTGGATGATAAGCACGTCTTCCGGCGCGATTTTATAAAAGCTCATTGCCGCCAAAACACTGCGACCCGATTCATTCATGAACGTCATCGGCTTCAGGATTAGAACTTTCTCACCGCCCAAATTGCGTTCAGCCAGTTCGCCTTGGAATTTTGACCGAAAAGGCGAAAAGCCATGGCGGCGGACGACTTCGTCCACCGCCATGAAACCAATGTTATGGCGATTGTTGGCGTATTCGGCCCCCGGATTACCGAGTCCCGCGACCAGCAACATACGCGGATGTCCTTACAACGGTGAGGATTACTCCTCTGTTTCGGAGCCTTCAGAATCTTCGCCGGCAGCATCACCGCCTTCGCCGCCTTCAGCACCTTCTGCACCCTCGAGGCCTTCTTCGTCCTCATCGGTCTCGTCTTCGACTTCCTCGACGATCGTCGGCGCAGCAATGGTGGCAATGGTGAAATCCCGGTCGGTAATGGTCACCTGAACATCACCCGGAAGATCAATGGCACTGATGTTAATGCTATCGCCAATTTCCAGGCCAGCCAGATCAGCGGTCAGAAACTCAGGGATGCTGTCCGGCGCACAACGCAATTCAATTGTATGGCGAACAACATTCAATACGCCGCCAACGCGAATACCCGGGCACTCTTCTTCATTCTCGAACACCACCTCAACTTCGATGTTAAGGCGTGTCGATGCGCTAAACCGCATGAAGTCGACATGGATGGGACGATCCGTCACTGGGTCGAGTTGCAAATCACGGGCGAGAACCCTGTGGCTACCACCATCCACGTTGACCTCGTACACACGCGCAAAAAAGCCCGGTGTACTCAGCTGTTTCGTCAACTCCAGCGGATTGATGGAAATCATGATCGGTTCTTGCTTGTTACCATAGATAACACCCGGCACACGCCCTTCACGGCGTGTTGCACGGGCTGCCCCCTTACCTGCCCGTTCGCGAGGCTCGGCGGCGAAATTCAACACCTCAGCCATTTAAATTCTCCTCAAAAATTAAGTGACCAGCCTCCAGGGGTGCTGGTCACACCATGCTTTTTACAAAGCGGGCGCATTCATAGCCCTCAAAAGGGCTTAGGTCAATCAAACAAGGGGTTCAATCGAACAGGCTGGACACCGATGATTCATCACTAATCCGCCGGATCGCTTCGGCGATAAGCGGCGCAATCGTGAGCTGTTCGATATTGTGCGACACCCGAACGGCTTCCGTCGCCATAATGCTGTCCGTGATAATCAAATGTTCCATCGGTGAAGATGTTACCCGCGCGACGGCACCGCCCGAGAGCACACCATGCGTAACGTAGGCGGAAACCGCTGATGCGCCGGCCTCTGACAAGGCAACGGCGGCGTTACAAAGGGTGCCGGCCGAGTCAACAATATCATCAATTAAAATGCAGCGCCGGCCTTCGACATCGCCAATAATATTCATGACTTCTGAGACACCGGCGCGTTCACGGCGCTTGTCGATAATCGCCAAATCTGCATTCAATCTTTGGGCAAGCCCGCGGGCGCGCACCACACCGCCGACATCAGGGGAAACCATGACCAGTTCATCGCCGCCATGGCGTTCTTCAATATCTTTGCTCATGACCGGCGCGGCATAAAGATTGTCCGTTGGAATATCAAAGAAACCCTGTATCTGACCCGCATGGAGATCAAGTGTCAGCACCCGATCGGCGCCCGCTTCGGTAATCAAATTAGCGACCAATTTAGCCGAAATCGGCGTTCTGGGACCGGACTTTCGATCTTGGCGCGCATACCCATAATAAGGAACGACTGCAGTGACACGGCGAGCAGACCCACGGCGCAAGGCATCCAAAGTCACCAGCAATTCCATCAAATTGTCATTGGCCGGATACGATGTCGATTGGATGACGAACACGTCCTCGCCACGCACGTTTTCCTCAATTTCAACGAATATTTCCATATCCGAGAACCGTCGGACGCTGGCCTTGGTCAGCGGTAAATTGACGTAAGCGGATATAGCTTCCGCCAATGGCCCATTGCTGTTGCACGCGATGATTTTCATGAGCTTGAAATTGTCTCGTCCATATTGATTAAACCAATTGGCAAAGTCCGCGTCTCCGGACAAAAATGCCATCCCCATAGGCAATTCGAAAGCCTGCGAAATCTACCAACGCCGCCGTTGCCTGTAAACGTATTGAGTCATTCGGTTGGGGGTAAAATTCCATCCGTAATCTGTTAGCTGGGCGGTGGCGGCAGCGCGCGTCCAGGAACTCGCGGTAACGGCAGAATTTTCGGAAAGTCAGGAACCGCGCCAACGGGCGTATATTTGGGCCGCGGCGCTTCAAATAGTTGCTGTATTCCATCGGCGGCCGCAGCGGTCACAACGTCGGCGACTCGCCCCCAATTACGATTGAGACTCCCTGCAGCAATGACATTCTCCTGCACGGCTTTGCCAACTTCCTCGCCGCCAATTGTTTTTACCGCCCAAGCGATTCGCGCGCGTTGTCGACCATTGACAGGCGGCCCCACGTCAACCACGCCAACAACCTCATAGCCCGCCTGTCGGGGATCATCTGTGACCGTCAGGTCCTTGCTCCGCAAAGCTTGGCGAAGCGCTGTAATCAACGCGCTGTTGCCATCACCCGGCGCGCCGCGTACGGGGCGAATCAGAAAACTAGGGCGCCCCCAAACGACTGGCGTATCGCTGGGCGATGCCGCAACACCAGCGGCGGAATTTGGCGTCGCCGGACGCGTTTCCGGCGGCGGCGCTTCGGTCGCACGTTTCCCCATGGACTCGAGTTTTTGCAGCTGATCCGTACTCGGCGTTAAATTATCGGGCGTAGGCTCCGCGGATATTTCTTCGGCGGTCAGCCCTCCAATTTCGGGAGGCGTTGTTTCGCTTGCCGTCTGTGGCCTTGGCGCCAAGATCATCGGCGGTCGCGAAGCAGCAACCGGCAAGCTCGGCTCGCTCACGGTTTCCGACATCGGCGTAACTGTGCCGGTCTTCTTGACCAACACCTCAGTGGCAGACTGTTCGCTTGCCTTAACCATTTCCGGCGCCAACTCGCTCTTTGGCTCTGCTGTGTCTGCCGATGCTGTTGGTAGAGGCTCTAGTTCCGGTACGCCCGACAATTCCCCGACGCTTTCAGGCGCGGCAGCGCTTTGCGGCGGCGGCTCCACAACAACTTGCTGTGCCACGTGCAAGGGCCAGACATGATCGTGCACCATTGCCACAACCGCTGGCATGGCGTCCCCGACGATAAGATTGACGACCTCAACGGAATTTCTATCCCACAGAACCTTATCAATCACGATTTCCCGGCTCCAGTCGGCAACAATTGTGCCATATGGCGCACGCAATTCCCATTTCGTCGTAATCCAAACCACCGAACCTCGATTCCGCACTTTGGAAACTTTGCCGATCACGGATGGTCCCCGATTGTTAGCCTCTCCGGATAGGACGGCGGGTCTTTCCGAATCACGGAGAGATGCCGCCACGGCATCTGCCAGCACCAACGGCAGTGGGCCGCCAACCCCAGTTATGGGAAGCACGTGAATGACATTGGTGGATTGCACCAGCGGCGGCGCTGGGGCAGGCATCATTTTCTGCTCCGTCACAGTCGCTGACTCGAGTGATGTGCAAGCCGCCATGGTGAACGGGCCAAAAACCGAAATCACCAAAGCCAAGGTGACGGAACGAGCACGCGTGCGACAAACTTGTCGCCGATCGATTCGCGGAACCGTCAACGTGGCTGTCACTTCGCTACACCCCACCTGCGACATTCGTGAACCGAATGTATCAGGCCACAGGGGAAATTTCACCGAAAACCGCATCCATTGACTAGCAATCAAGATTTCGGCGCCCATTTCGGAAGAGCCGGTTGCGCTGGAAGCTTCGGTTCGGGCGACAATTCGGGCGGCGGCAGGACCGGGCGTATGCCGTTCTTAACGACATCCGTTTTTAATCGGCGATCCGCGGCGAGCCTAAATCGCACTGTCTCTTCAGCTCTGGTCAAAACATCCTTAACGCCCCCGACGGCCGCAGCAGCAATCACCGCCGCGGTTTCCCCCCAACGTCCGTCAAAGGTCCCGGCCGGCACTTCGTTTCGCTGCACCGCATGGCCGACAATGCCGCCATCGGGATATGTGACCCTCCAACGAATTTCAACTTTCTGACGTCCATTCGACGGCGGCGTAACTCGAATATGACCGTCAAGAATATGCCGCGCCGCCATTTTTTCCGACGTCACTGCGACTTTTGCCCTCATTAGCGCGAAACGCATCGCGCGGGTGAGCGATTTGTCACCATCCCCCGGCGAATCGCGAATAGGCTTCACCCACACACCGGCAGACACCGGAATAACTGCTTTCAGCGTTTCATCTTCGGGCTCCACCGCTTCCGCCACCAGCCGGCCCGCATCAGCGCCAACTTTAGCAATAATTTGTGGTGAGCCCCACCGCCAGTCAAATCCACTGCCTTCTACATCCTGGCTGAAGTTGAAGAACGGCTCGCTCTCACCAAGAAGGAGACCCCAATGTATTCGCGCGACCTTGCCAGCGGCGGTTGGCGACCCCAGTGCGTCCACCCGCCCTTTGAGCGTATATTTCAACGAATTGGCTTCGTCCGCTGTCGCCGGTATTCCACGGCGCACCAGATCTTCCGCGACTGATTTGGCTAATAATTTTGCCATCGGCGCCGGCGGCCCATCAAGCATCTGGACCCGTACGCCACCACCGTTATCGCGCGCAATTAACTCCGCCGCCCCGGAGCCAGGCAACGACTGAAATGGTTTGGGTAGCTGGCCGCAAGCGGCCACCATTAATTCAATGGATACGATCATGCCTACAAACGAACTACGCGATACGGGCACTGCGCTGGGCATCCTTCACATCAACGTACAAGTCGCCACCAATCCCAGGACCATAAAGATTGTAAAAAACAACAAATGGGGCATCGTCCTATTTGACAACCAAATCCAATGGTGAGCGTGACAGGCGTTCATTGCCCGACCCCGTCACCAAAACCGTCTCGCCCAGGGTCATCCCCAAAGTCGCATCAGAATCGAATATGATCATGTGACAAAATATCACCATGCCAGGTTCAAAATTCCGCGCATTTCCTTCGTACATCATAGCCCAATCCATCCAGGTCGGCGAGAACGTCGTGCCCAGACTGTAACCGCAGGCATTCAGCCGGTGCTCGTGCAGGCCCGCCTTGTCCATAACTTCTGCATGGGCGCTAAAGGCGTCTCCGAAAGTTTTCCCTGGGGTCACATTGGCCTCGACGGCACCAAGCGCATCTGATGCCGCATCAAACAAATACCGCTGGCGATCAGGCGGCGTGCCGACCACGAATGTCCGCATCATGGCGGCATGGTAGTGCCGGTACGCCCCGGCCCATTCTAGCGTCAACTGATCTTGTGCATCCAATTTGCGGCGTCCCGAGTAGTACCGGCACAAAAGGGAATCGCGACCGGACCCGATAATGAATTCGTTGCCCGCGTAGTCACCACCGCCGGCAAAAACCGCGCCTTGCATGGCCGCCAATATCTCACCCTCGGATGCCCCAGCACCCGTCAATTCGACTGCCGCATCATAAGCATCATCGGCCAATTCGGCGGCACGGCGTACATAAGTGATTTCTGCCGGACTTTTGATGATGCGGAATTCACTGACCAAATCCGAGGCATCGTCCAACGAACAGAATCCCTCGAGTGCCGCGTCAACTTTGCGACCGTTCGCAGCAGTCAGGCCATAAGCTTCCCATTCAATGCCAAGCTTACCGTCACGGCAGCCGCATTCTTCCAAAACATCGCGCAGCGCCTCAGCCGGCCCAGCATCAGGGCGATCTACCCAAACTCGAATATCTTCAATGACGGAGGTGTGTTGCGCCTGACGCAAATCAGGTGCCCTGGTCAACAAAACCATACGTCCATCGGCGCCCAAATAAAGGCATTGGAAAAAACAGTATCCGAAGGTGTCATACCCGGTCAGATAAAACATACTTTCCTGGCGGAACATGAGTAGGCCACCAAGTCCCTTCGCCTGCATGGCATCGCAGACACGACGGCGGCGGTCCGCAAGCTCATCAACTGTAAAATGTAGCGCCATTCAATTCGTCTCCATGACCAGCGCGGACAATCCGCGTCCATAATCAGCTTCACCTTTGTGTGTCGCACGTCGATAGCTAAAAAATCGATTGCTTTCCTCATAGGTATCGACCCCGACGTCTTCCACGGAGGCCAAATTTAAGCTTTGCAATCGATCCATGATGAAAGTCGCTAAATCGAACATGAAATGCGTTTGACGATCGGCAGGCAAAAAATATGTTTCGTAATCTGTACTGACTGTGATGAACGAAGCCTTGAATTCCGGCCCAACTTCATAGGATTGCTGACGAATACACGGCCCCAAGGCGGCAATAATGCGGCTTCGTGCGCCGCCCAGTTCCTCCATGGTGTCGATTGTGGCTTGAAGCACACCACCCAGTGCCCCTTTCCAGCCGGCATGGGCCGCACCTATTACACCGGCTTCGGCATCGGCGAACAGAACCGGCGCGCAATCGGCGGTCATGATACCCAAAGCAATGCCAGGCACTTGAGTAACCAAAGCATCCACTTGTGGCCGATTGTCGATTGACCAAAGCTTTTCAACGACGGCAACTTCTGACGAATGCACTTGATAGGCAGTCGTCAGCACGTCCGCCGTGCTGGAAATTCGGGACATGGCGTTTTCGCGGTTTTGGCGCACATTCTTTGCATCATCACCGGACCCATATCCGCAATTTAGCGAAGAAAAAATTCCCTCGCTAACGCCGCCATCCCGCGTGAAAAAACCATGGCGTAAAGTAAGAGTTCCGGAAAGATTATCGGCAGTAATCATTGTCGGATTATGGGCTCCTGACCCGAATTTGAAAACCTAATCGGTGGCAGATTATTCAAACCCCGGTGGAATTGGGCCACCACTTGAGGTCAATGCCATCACTTTGAATAAATCGCCCATTGAATCCGGCGCGGTCAACCTGTTCAGAGCAGAGCCGATATCTGCGGCCTGACGCTCAGACGCGTTCGCCGACAACTGCTGGGCACGTTCGCGTATGCCCAGAGATCTGAGGAAATTCCCTTGCCCAACAGGCCCATAAATCTGTGCGCCACCATCCAAGGCCGCCATTGAAATAGCTGAAAAATCCACATGTGCGGTGATATCCGCATCGCCCGGGGCTTGCAGCACATTGTGATATGCATGCTCCTTAACGGCTTGCAGTGTGTCGACGTTCGATCCTTCCACATACCCATAGTCGATAATCAGCGCGGCACCGCCTTCGCCAACAATTCGGGATGTCATTTCACCAACCATGCCTTGTGCCGCCGTATTGATCTCGAAGACTGCTCCGCCAGACAATGTTTCCAATGTTGATGGTATGTACGGATTAGTGTGTTGGGGCGGTGACAGTTGAAATTGCAAATCACCATTGCTGTCAGCATCGATTAATCGCTCCTGCCAACCCGCTGCACTGCGCTCGAATTGCCGAATTGGCAGGGCATCAAAAAACTCATTGGCGATAAAAATGGCGGGTCCGGCAGCCAGACTTGTAAGATCTTCATGCCAGGATGGTCCGAATTCTGACAAGGCGGCGGCTTGCGTTTCCCGTAAGATAGGGCTCGTCTCAATGAAGTTGACCTTTAGTGCATCCAGAAATGCTGGTGCCTGATTTGCGGCACGAAGCGCATCGCTCATCAGTGTCCCGCGGCCAGGCCCCAACTCTACCAGTTGAACCGGATTGGGCGCGCCAAGAGATTCCCATACCGCAACGGCCCAAAGCCCAACCAATTCCCCAAACATTTGCGATATTTCAGGTGCAGTGATGAAATCGCCGCCTTCGCCAAAGGGATCACGATTGCGATAGTAGCCATGTTCCGGGTGGGCCAAACACAAATGCATGTACTCGGCGACACTCATCGGCCCTTCGAGTTGGATGCGTCGGCGGATGTGATCAAGCAGCCCGGCCATCAACGCTTCCTCTTCAACCCCGCCGCCAACCCCAAACGATGAAGCCAGCGCCGATTAGAAACATCGGCAAAGAGAGCCATTGTCCCATGGTACCACCGAGTGCCAAGAACCCCAGATGTGCGTCCGGTTGGCGGAACATTTCGACAATTCCGCGAGCAACGGCATAACCGGCGATAAATACGCCTGTGAGAACGCCCGGACGATTGCGGATATTTTCTGAACGCCACATCAGATTGAGAATGATAAACAGGACGGCGCCCTCAAGAATTGCCTCGTAAATTTGGCTTGCATGGCGCGGTTCTGGGCCACCGCGTGGGAACACCACCGCCCAAGGTACATCAGTGACCCGACCAAATAATTCACCGTTGATAAAATTCGCAATCCGCCCGAAGAACAATCCGACAGGTGCAGCGCAAGCCATCAGATCACCGACCACCATCGGTTTGAGGCCACGGCGCCGACAGAAAATCCATCCCGCAACCGCCACTCCAAGAAGCCCGCCATGGAAGGCCATGCCGCCGCGCCAGACCGCCAGAATTTCCGATGGATGAGCAGCGTAGTAGCTGAAATTATAAAATAAAATATAGCCAACGCGGCCGCCAATAATAACGCCTAGCGTCGTCCATACGAGTAAATCATCAATATGTTCCTCGTTGATATCTTCTTGTGACGCGGCAGCGCGGCGGCGCAAAAGCCGCCAACCGATGACTAGGCCGGCAATGTATGCCAATGCGTACCAGCGCACCAAGAAAGGGCCGAAAGAAACTAATATCGGGTCGATGCTTGGAAAAGGAATGGCTAAAAGCATGTTGGAAATACACCGTGCCTATCGGTAAGGGTCTGACGTATCGAGATAGCCATTGACGTATTGCGCAACCCCGTCTTCCAATTCAGTCATCGGTTTATCGTATCCTGCACGGCGCAAACGTTCCATTTTTGCTTCGGTGAAATATTGGTATTTGTCGCGAATATCGAGTGGTGTATCGACAAAAGTAATCATCGGTTCGCGACCCAATGCCCGGTACACGGCGCTGGCCAGATCGGCAAAACTTCGGGCTTTCCCGGTCCCGCAGTTAAACAGACCATTGACAGTAGGATTGTCCAGGAGCCACAGCACGATATCTACGCAATCTCCCACCCAAATAAAGTCACGCAGTTGCCCCCCGTCCGCATAATCAGGGTGATGAGACTTAAAAAGCACTGCCGCATCGCCTGCACGGGCGCGCGGATAAACCTGTGAAACAACACTGCTCATGCGGTCTTTATGGACTTCGTGCGGGCCATAAACATTAAAGAATTTTAAACCGGCCCACTGTGGTGGCTGCGAATTCGCGTCGCCCAAATTCCTCAATATCTTCCGATCAAACAGATGTTTGCTTCGCCCGTAAAGATTGAGCGGCTGCAATTTTCGTAATGCATTAGTTGACGGATCATCATCAAAGCCTTTTGACCCGTCGCCATACGTCGCCGCCGACGATGCATAAATGAGCCGGACACGATTGGCCGCACACCAGTTCCAGATTTGACAGGACAAATCGAAATTATTGCGTTTGATGAGGCCGGCGTCGGTTTCCGTGGTCGCTGAAATCGCGCCCATATGAATGACCGCTGTCACCGCATCAGCATTGTCATCCAAAAAAGCGAACAGATTTTCGGGCTCAATCGTCGCAGAAATTTCGCGTTTTTCCAGATTGCGCCATTTCTCACCGCCATTGCGATCAACAATGACAAGAGGCCCTAAACCTTTGTTTTCCAGGCCCCAGGCAATGTTCGAACCGATAAAACCGGCACCGCCGGTGATGACATACATGGCATTCCTCGTTGAGGACAATTGCGCAATCGAATTTCAGCCCTTATAGGCCCCACCTCAAGGCCCGGCAAGGTCAGCAGTTGTCAGTATCAAGTCACCAATCCATAATGTGATCACCGCAGTTAACGCAGGAATTTGATCATGCAAACTTCGAACAAAATATTTGATGACCTCGCCCGGGTGGCGAACGGTGCCGTATCAACGCTTGTCGGCGTGAAGGATGAAATCGAAAGCCTTGTCCGCCAAAGGGTCGATCGAATATTGGCCGACGCTGATATGGTGTCGCGTGAAGAGTTCGACGCGGTCAAAGCCATGGCCGCCGAAGCTCGTGCCGAGCAAGATCGATTGGCGAAACGACTTTCAGTCCTGGAAAAAGCGACTTCCTCCAAACGCCCACGCACAGCGCCGAGGAAAAAGGCCGCAAATACCAAAACCTCCCAAACCAAACCAAAAAAGTAGCTCCAATGCGACTTACCGGCGCATAGCTTTAGCAGGCGTTGTTTCAACAAATGACGCCCGCCGAACTGGCCCAGGCTTCATTGACACGCTTTATCCACAAATATTCACGACTTGTCGTAATTTCCCGCTTGCACGTGAATCGCGCTTGAGGCTAGGCTACGCCTAGTACAGACCGAGGATGGAAACACAATATCTAGCGGGTTTAGCTATATATTGTGCAACTGCCGAAAACGGTCCGCACTTCGAGAATTGCCGCCGGCAAAGGAGGAGTGGGCATGACCAGCCTAGATGCCGCAAGCGAAACCAACACGCATCACCCCATCGACATCGTTGAACAACTTGTTGAGTTCAATGAGTGGACGTTTGATCGTCGTAGCAATGAAGAAATGGCTGTGCAGGTTCCTGGAAGTTGGTGTGATTACAGTCTGTATTTCGCCTGGAACGATGAAATGGAAGCGATCCATTTTACCTGTGCTTTTGATATGCGTGTATCCGAAGATCAATTGCCACGGGTTCAAGAACTTCTAGCCATGGTGAATGAAAAACTTTGGCTTGGACATTTTGGGGTCTGGACCGACGAAGGTTTACCAATGTTCCGCGCCACGCTACCGTTGCGTGGCCAGCAATCGCTAGCGGTTGAACAGACCGAAGACATGGTCGAAACCGCGTTACTAGAATGTGAGCGCTTTTACCCGGCATTCCAGTACGTAATTTGGGGTGGCAAGCAAGCGCCGGACGCCATCGAGGCGGCGATGATCGACACAGTAGGCGAGGCTTAGCAGCACCATGGACCGCCCCCTGCTTCTTGTTGGTTGCGGAAAAATGGGTGGCGCCATGCTTGAGGGCTGGCTCGAAAAAGGCCTCAAGGCAAAAAATATATTTGTCATAGAACCGAACGACACTGTCGCCGCGGAAATGCGCGAACGAGGAATTGGCGCAGTTGCGTCGCAAGCCGACCTTTCCGACGATTTTGATCCTGGCATTGTTATTTTCGCGGTCAAACCGCAAATGATGGACGCTGTAGCACCGGAATTCAGCAAGTACGTGGGCCCAAATACGGCATACCTTTCAATTGCCGCCGGAAAGACAATTTCCTACTTCGAGCAAAAGCTCGGTACCACGGCCGCGATCGTGCGCGCCATGCCGAACACGCCGGCAGCGGTCAGGCGGGGTATCACCGTCATCTGTGCAAATGCCAATGTCACACTGTCGCAGCGCAAGACCTGTAGTGATTTGTTGGAAAGTGTCAGCGAAGTTGCCTGGGTGGACGATGAAGAACTGATTGATGCCGTGACCGCGCTATCAGGTGGTGGCCCTGCCTACGTATTCCTTTTGACGGAATGCATGACCCAAGCCGGCATCGATGCAGGGTTGCCGGCAGAATTGTCGGCGCAGCTTGCACGCTCAACCGTCGCTGGCTCCGGTGAATTGATGCGCCAATCCGAGGATTCGCCCGCAACGCTGCGACAAAACGTTACCAGTCCGGGCGGCACGACGGCAGAGGCCTTAAAAATTTTGATGTCCGATGCCGGATGGCAACCGTTGATGACGAAAGCGATAGCCGCCGCCACAAAACGCTCAAAAGAGTTAGCGGGTTAGCCTTTCGGTACTTGCCTCACTTCCCCGGTTTGCGCGCCATATGCTATGATGCCTCCAATTCATTTCAGGGTATTTTAAGCTATGGCACGACAAAAATCCGCCTCATCGAATGACACCCGAAAACAATTGATCACCACCACATTTGAATGTGTGGAAAATAAGCCGTGGTCATTGGTTACGATGACGGACATTGCGGCGTCCGCTGGTGTATCACTGACGGATTGCTTGCGCGAATTTCCAAATAAATCATCTGTCCTCTCAGGCCTATCGCGAGATGTAGATGCCGCTGTACTTAAAGGCTTCGAAGCTGACGGCGATGATAGTGAGTCGCGCAAGGATCAGCTTTTTGATGTTTTGATGTGCCGTCTTGATGCCCTTGCGCCTTATAAATCCGGGTTGGCAAAAATTGTTCCCGAAATTCTCTTCGACCCGTTAGAGAGTGTCCGCCAGGCAATTCGGCTTCATTGCTCGATGGCGCTGATGCTGGAGGCGGTGGGCATCACATCGTCGGGCTGGCGCGGGGTTGTGAAAATTAAAGGGCTATCGTTGATCTACGCGAATGGTCTGCGGGTATGGTTTGGCGACGACAGCACCGATATGTCAGCGACCATGGCGGCAATTGACCGAGGCCTCACGAAAGCTGAACAGTTGGTAAAAATTTGCGATAGTTGTGATGTCCCCAAGTCGTCAGGACCTACCGCATGAGTTCTCGGACTTTAAATTTCAGTTTATTTCGCATGCGCAAAAAATTTTTGTGCGTTGCACAATTTATATTGACGCATCTCCTATAAAAGCACATATTCTTTGAATGCTGCATTGCAACATTATTATTCAATGTAGCCCCGGATTCAAACAATGGCGCAACGCCGCCTCATACATTTGGAGAAATAAGATGACCCCCACGAACCCATTCATGAATGTCGACATGACCAAATTCATGACCGAGTTCGACCCGTCGAAAATGGCTGATCAATTCGCCAAATTCGCCGGTGCGTACAAATTGCCGGAAATGGACGTCGATTCGCTGGTCGAAGCGCAACGTAAGAACATCGAAGCCCTGACTGCCGCCAACCAAGCGGCCGTAGAAGGTGTTCAGACCTTGGCCACTCGTCAAAACGAAATTTTGCAAGAAACACTCAAAGGCACGACGGAAGCTTTGACCGACATCAGCAAATCCGAAGGCATTGAAGACGTAACGGCTAAACAGGCTGAACTTCTTAAAGTATCCTTCGAAAAAGCGCTAGGCAACATGAAAGAAATGGCCGAACTCGTCGCCAAATCCAACGCCGACACTTCGAAAGCCATCAGTGGCCGGATTGCCGAATCCCTCGAAGAAATTCATGTCCAAGCCGCGAAAATCAAAAAGCAGAAAAAGTAAGTCCACGACTATTTTTAGCGACAAGGCCGCGTTCCTTCGGACGCGGCCTTTCGTTTGCCCGCCTTGCGAACGCATGCCATCCTTTGCCAATTGACAACGGGCTTTGCAGGAGCTTCGCGATGGATATTTCCTTTGATGAATTCATGAAAACTGACATCCGCGTGGGCACAATTATCCGAACGGAGGTTTTTCCGGAGGCACGTAAACCGGCTATCAAGATGTGGATCGATTTCGGCCCAAAGATTGGAGAAAAAAAGACCTCCGCACAAATTACTCATCACTACGATCTGGACTCGCTATCTGGCCGTCAGGTGGCTGCCGTAATAAATTTCCCGCCACGTCAGATCGGCAAATTTATGTCCGAAGTATTGGTTCTAGGGTTTCCTGACGAGGATGGTGAGGTCGTTCTCATCGGCACCGACATCAAAGTCCCGAATGGCGGTCGGTTATATTAACCTCAGGTTTGAGGCGAATTTATACACCATTTCCTGTCGTCGTTAAGCCAAGTGATGACGCCTTGATCACGGCTTGGGTTCGGTTGCTCACCTCAAGCGCCTTCAACAGTGCAGTTACATGAAGCTTGACCGTGCCTTCGGCTAAATTCAGTTTGCGGGCAATTTCTTTATTTGAATATCCTTTGGCCATGAGGTCCAGCACGTCGCCTTGGCGTGGAGTCAGACGTGCATTGCCCGAACTCCCCGTGCGGCTACCCGCGCGCCGTCCCCGCATATCGGTATTCTCGGCACTCAGCAAATTTGGTGGTAAATAAACGCCGCCTGAAAATACCAACTGCAATGCACTAATGACGACATTGCTATCCAAAGTTTTGGGGATGTACCCTGAAGCGCCGCAATCCATGGCTTGGCGAATTTCGCTCCCACCTTCCATCGCGGAGACGACAACCACCGGAGTATCACCAATTTCCCGGCATAGCGTCTGAAGTCCGGAAAAGTTATCCAAACCGGGCATCGCCAAATCGACTAAGGCAAGTCCAAAATTCGTATCGTCGCCGATGATTTCTAACGCTTGAGTGTAACTATCAGCTTCAACGATCTCATCGATGTTGTCCAACTGCGCCAGGATATGCTTCATGCCCTCGCGAAAAAGAGCGTGATCGTCTGCTAAAAGTATCCTCATCACCATTCCTTTTGTCGCTAAGCGCCACTATGTCTTGAAACATACCGAATTGGCCTGAATCAAACCCAAAGCCATACATACGGCAAATCGGGCCTACACCCAAAGCAATATGCCGAATCATAAGTGAAACCGAGATTTGATTCCAGCGAATTGGCGGCACCTCAGCCGGGGTGAGCTATCCATTCAATGAACAACCGCAAGAAAAACAACGATTCTATCATCAAACTGGTATTCGCAGCCGCACTCGCAGTCCGCCATTAGGAGAATCGGAAAGATCAATTTCGCCGCCATGGCCACGAACGACATCCGTGGCAATAGTTAATCCCAGGCCGACGCCACCAGTGACAGGGTTACGGGACTCCTCAACTCGGTAGAAAGGCTTCAGCACATCATCGCGGCAATCTTCCGGAATTCCAGGCCCATCATCATCAATCGTGATCTCAACCGCATTATTCCGCTCACCTGCGCGAATGGTCACATGATCACCATACCTGATTGCATTATCGACCAGGTTCGTCAGGCACCGCTTAAACTCCGTCGTACGAAGTGGTAATATCAGTTCGCTTTCAACATGCAGGTCGACCAGCCCGCTTTTTCGGCGCCCTTGTTCCGCCACCTCCCCCAATAACTGGCCAAGGTTTGTAGGAATTGGTTGCTCCGCACCTTCACCTCGCGCAAATGCCAGATATCCTTCGAGCATGTGCTCCATTTCCGCAACATCGGCCTTTAAATCACTGGCCGACTCATCGCTCAACATTTCCAATTGAAGACGCATCCTTGTTAATGGTGTCCGCAGATCGTGTGAAACGCCGGCGAGCATTTCGGTACGTTGCCTGATTTGGCGAACGATCCGGTCCCGCATGGCAAGAAATGCCGAAGCGGCGCGGCGCACCTCAGATGCACCTTCGGGTTTGAAGTTCCAGACATCCCGGCCTTTGCCAAAGTTATCCGCCGCCATAGCCAATCGACGGATCGGTTTAACCTGATTTCGCATAAAGACTGTCGCAACGGCAAATAGAATGAGTGAAGTTCCCACCATCCAAATGACGAAAACGTATGCCGTTGAGCTAAATAAGCGCTTTCGCGACGTCACAACGTGTAGCACGCCGTCAGCAAGCTGGACGTCAATAACGACGTGTCGACGAAGGCTTTCGGTATCTATCTGGAAGGGTTTGCCAACATATTCCCGCATGGCCCGGATTAACATTCGCGGCATTAGCCCGTCGGCGACAAGCGGTGTATTGGGTAAAATCGCCTTGTCTCGCATCGTGACTACCAATTGCATATTCGAAGACGCGATATCGAATATCCACCCGCGTTCTGGTGAACGCGGGTTCTCTCGCATCAAACTGATCACAGCGGCAACGTCACCAGCGACG
>Ga0315339_1001637_pt1 | contig 19116 bp, 15 predicted proteins | sample ASW17metaG_FD_204514 | JGI IMG/M metagenome (GOLD analysis project Ga0315339, IMG submission 204514) | Ammonia-oxidizing marine archaeal communities from Pacific Ocean, United States - ASW #17 | ecosystem: Environmental > Aquatic > Marine > Oceanic | place: USA: California | collected 2016-12-05
TATCACGGTCCTGTGTTCCGGTTTACGCTCTTGGAACTGCTGGGCATCGGCCCAGGAGTCAAAGACCTGCAGCTCGAACGTACTCGGCGCACCCGCACCGGTCCCGATTTCCTCGTGACCGAGCTGGGGCGCTAGTGCCCTGTCGTGGAACGAGGCGGTAGCATGCTTTCGGATCTTCCACCAGAGATCTTGGTCCTGCCTCCGCTCGCGATCGCGGCGGGCCTGGATCTGTACCTGACGCTGCTCTTTCTCGGCGCGGTTCCCACCACCATGTGGTGGAGCGAGCCGCTCCCAGGTGCCTTGGGCGACCTCGATTCTCTCGGAGTCATGGCAATGGTCGGTGGATTCTATCTCTTGGAGTTCACGGCTGAGCGTTTCCCCACCGCGGCGCTGTTGTGGAACGCCTTCCACACGGTCATCCGCCCTGTCTCGGGCGCCCTCTTAGCCCTGCTTCTGCTCGACGGCCAGGCTCCCCTCATGATCGTGGGTGGAGCCGTACTCGGCGGTGTACTGGCTTCGGCCGCGCACTCCATCCGCTCCGGGGCATCCATCCTGCGCTGGCTGAGTTCGTCGCCTGTCCCCCACCCATTGCTGACCTCCCTGCTCGAGGACGTGGTCGTGCTCGGCATCGTCGCACTCGTAATCGATGTGCCGAACTGGGCGCTCGCGGCCGGTCTGGTTCTCGCCGCGGCCGGCACGTGGAGTGGAGCGTCCCGCGTGCGGGCTTTCGCTTTCGCGGTCCGCCTGGTGGCCGGACGGGTCTTTCAGACGCTCGGGGCGCGGAGATGGACCCACACCGAAGACTTTCCGGCTTGGGTGCGAGCGGCCCTGGCAAGAGACGTCATGGCGCCGGGCGGCGGTTTGCGCGGCAGCCCGGTGGGGGCGCACTTGCTCCCAGGTGCGCCACCCTTCATCACTGGGTGGATCGTGGTGCGCGGTGACGCCCCGATCTTCGTCTTCCGCGCCCGTAGAGGCACGGGATTGGTCGACCTGGCGGATCTCCACGCGCTCGAGGTCGCCGAGAGCGGCTTCTTCCGAAGAATCGACCTGCGGCTTCGCACCGCTGGGCGCGCGTCCATCTTCTTCGCTTTGAACGGCCCCAGCACGGAAAGTCTGGAGGCAGAGTTCATTCTCGCGTAAATCCGGGGCGAAGAAGAAAACCTTTGACCGCGGAAACAGGCTTTTATACCTTCATTCCCATTCGAAAGCTTTGGGGATCATCGATCCTGAGCCATCAGAACCCACGCAGGAAGCGGGTTGTCGGGGCTCGGGATCGTAGAGTGAGGTCCTCTTCGATCCGCACACGAGGAACAGACTAGAACGGATGTTTTCTTCCTCCCGTGGCTTAGACTCGTTCGATCAGTACCTGCAGGACGTAGAGAAATACCCGCTCATTCAGGACCCGCTCGAAGAGCGAGAGCTCGCACGTCGAGCACGCGTCGGGGACAAGGAAGCCGCCGAGCGTCTGGTGACCGCGAACCTGCGCTTCGTCATTTCATACGTGAAGAAGTACCAGGGGCGGGGACTCGGCCTGGCCGAATTGGTCTGCATCGGCAACGAGGGGCTCCTCAAGGCGGTCAAGAAGTTCGACCCCGACAAAGGCGTCAAGTTCATCTCGTACGCCGTGTGGTGGATCCGCCAAACCGTTCTTCAGGCGCTGGCGGAGCAGACGCGGTCCGTACGCATCCCGCTCAACCAGAACTCGAACCTCGCCAAGTTGGCGCGCACCAATACGCAGCTGACGCAGTCGCTGGGCCGGACCCCGACCGATCAAGAGATCGCGAAGGAAATGGAAGAGCCGGTTGATACGATTCGAGCGCTGCGTCGAGTGGCTGCGTCCGAACTGAGCCTCGACGCCCCGATCGACCGAAGCGACCGTGACAGCGCCAGCTTCGGCGAACGCTTTTCCGGTGCAGAGGCGTCGGACATCGAGGAGGACGTCGAGGCCATCGCTCGACGCGACTTCCTCGAGACGATGTTCGAGCAGTATCTGACCGAGCGAGAGAGGAAAATCCTCTACCTGTACTACGGCCTCGACGACGGGGAGGAGAGGACCCTCGAAGAGATCGGCTCTTTGCTCGGCGTGACCCGCGAGCGCATCCGGCAGATTCGGAACCGCGCTTTCGAGAAGCTCCGAGAGAGTCCTCACGGCGAGTCTCTCTCCGGCTTCTGGACGCCCAACTGAGGCGGGGCCGGCTACCATCGACAAAAGGGCTCCGTCTTCCGAGACGGGGCCCTTTGTTTTTGGGGGAACCGGCCCGCGAAGCGGAGCGTACCAGGCGTGAGTCCCGATGACCGACCCCACGACCGAGAGCGCCCGCGCTTGAAGCACCTATCGCCTGGACTCCTTTTCTGCGCCTCGGCCGCTGTCCTGGGTTTGAGCGGCGTGGCCCACGCGCAAAGCCCCGAGCAGTGGAACGACGACAGGGTGCTGGAACTCATCGCGCGGGCGCGGGCGGAACGCCATTCACTCGCTGTCGACTCGACGTTCCGCTCCTACGTGGGCGAAGCCCGCGGGTATGCCTACTTCCTCATCGACCGCCCGGACTCCGACGAGCTTACGTTGGTCAAAGCGGACCAGATCGCGATCGAGGTCTTCTGGAGAGCGCCGAACCAGACCGGACAGCGCATCGTCGGCCTGAGGGACGAGAAGGTCCTTCCCACGAACATCAACTACCATCTGGACCACCTCACCGTCGTGCAAGACGACTTCGGCGACTTCATCCGCTTGGGCGACGGTGACGAGGTCGAGCAGGTGCTCCACCCGTTGGGGCCAGGTGCGCCACGCGTCTACGATTTCCAACTGGTGGACTCACTCACGGTCGAGTACGAGGCCGGTACCGACCGGACCCTGGTCTACGAGGTCCATGTGCGGCCGAAAGAGCACGAACAGCCCGGTTTCATCGGGTCGGTCTTCCTCGACAGAAATACGTCGGCAATCGTGCGCATGACGTTCACGTTCACGCCGGCGTCCTACGTAGATCCGTACTTGGACTACATCCGGATCTCGATCGACAACGCCCTGTGGGACGGCAAGTACTGGCTCCCCTACCGACAAGAGGCCGAGCTCCGCCGAGAGATGCCGGAGCTCGACTTTCTGGCGGGTAGCATCATCCGAGGTCGATTCGAGATCGGACGCTACGACTTCAACGCGGAGATCCCGAACCCGGCGCTTCTCGGCCGGCGCGTCACAGCCGTCCCCCGTGCCCAACGCGAGGCATATCCTTTCGAGCGAGGCCTCTTCGACGACCTCACTGAGCAGGGTATAGCGCCCTCCCCCACCATGGGGGAAATTCGGGCGCAAGCGAGACAGATCATTCAGGACCGCTACCTGAGCGGCCTCGGTCCGCTTCGCCTGCACCTCGGCTCCGCTTCCAGCGCGATCCACTACAACAGAGCCGAAGGCCTCTTCTTGGGCGCGGGCTTGAGCCTCCGCCCTACCGGCGACCTGCTGCTGAGGGCGTCGGGCGGCTACGCGACAGCGCGCGGCGAGCCAGCCGGCTCGCTGACCGCAACCGGCGGACCCGACCCCGTGGTGCCGACCGTCGAGATCCACTGGAATCAGGTCCGGGACGTGGGACAGGGCCTAACGGCATCCGGCTTCACCAACTCGCTGGCAACGGCGACGGGAGTGAACGATTACCTGGACCCGTTCTTCTCACGCGGCATTGGTCTCTCGTTCCGCTCACGCACCTCGGGCCGGACTCGGCTGGGCTTGAGATGGGAACGTCACGAGTCTGCGGAGGACGTCGTGTCGGACGTGCCGGGCACGGACCTCCGTGCCGTGCGCTCGATCGATGAGGGCATTCTCGGCGCCGTCGATCTCGAGTACCCTACCCGGCTCCCGTGGGACGGCTCCGGCACATTCACCGCGACCGGCGCACGGTTCGAAACGCGCAACTTCGCCGCGTTGCGGGGGGACGCGTCCTGGACGCTTCAGGACCGAAACGCTCGCTGGCACGGAGAAGTGCATGCCTCGGCAGGACTAGTGACCAGCGAAGCCCCGTTGCAGGAACTCTTTCTACTCGGCGGGCGTGAGACGCTTCCCGGCCACCGATACCGGGAGTTCGTAGGGGACCGATTCTGGCTCGTGCGGGCCGAGGGCACATTCCCGCTCCGACCGCCTTGGGTGAGCCTGCGAGCCTTCGCAGGCGTGGGCGCGACCTACCTCGACGGGCGCGACCTACCGAACGATTGGCAAGGGAACGATTCGGCGGGCCTGCGAGCCACGCTGGGTGCCGGACTCGCACTGGGGTGGGACGTGCTGCGCATCGACGTGGCCCACGGCCTGCGCGACGGAACGTGGGAGCTGATCTTCTCCGTACGGCCCCGATTCCGTGGCTGGCTCTAGAAACCCCGAAGCGGGGGCCTGAGAGAAACTCCCTCAAGCCCCCTCTCACGCGACCAGGCCTTCCCGGGGTCTACGCCGCATCCTCCAGTTCGTCCTCGGATAACCCGGCCTTCGACGACAACATGACCACCGTGTGCACGATGACCTCGGCGCTCGGGATCGTCACCCCATCCCGCTCGTACGTCTCGTACTCGAGGCGTCCCTCGACATAGATCCTGTCCCCGACTCTCACGTAGTCCTCCGCGAACTGAGCCTGACGATTCCAGAGCGTCAGCCGATGCCAATCGGTACGCTCTTCACCCTCCGAGTCGGCCGGGGTGCGCCGGTTCGTCGCGAGTGAAAAGTGGGCGACTTTGGTGCCGCTCTTGGTCTGCTGCATGTCCGGATCACGCCCCACATTCCCGATGAGCGTAATCTTGTTCACCGTCCGGCTCATGATTCCTCCGCTGTTGGTTCGAACCGCCCGGATCAGTGTCCGAGCGCCTATTGCACCGAAGGATGGACACGCGAGCGGGGCGCACGTATGGCGGGACGGGACGCCTGGGAGCCGGCCTAGTGCTGCTATCCCTTGCACTCGTACCAATCGCGGCCGACACCCCAGTCGACCTCGAGCGGGACGTGCAGCTCGACAGCACCCTCCATGTGAGACACGACCAGGTCTCGCACGGCATCGACCTCGCCGTCGGGCACCTCGAGCAGCAACTCATCATGGACTTGCAGGAGCAGCTTCGCTCCGGAATCGGCCGCGTCCAGAGCGGCCTGCAGGTCGATCATCGCCTTCTTCATGAGATCGGCAGCCGTACCCTGAATTGGAGTGTTCTGGGCGACCCGTTCACCGAACTGGCGAATATTCCAGCTCCCGGACCGCAGCTCGGGCACGTAGCGCTTACGCCCCATGAGCGTCTCGACGTATCCCTGCTCCTTGGCCATCTCGACCTGAGCGTCGAGGAAGTCCCGCACACCGCTGAAGCGCTCGAAGTACGTGGCGATGAACTCCTTGGCATCTTCGCGTGAGATGCCGAGTTGCCGGGCGAGTGAGAACGGCCCCTGACCGTACAGGGTCGCGAAATTAACCGTCTTGGCCTGACCACGCATGTACCCCGTGACTTCCCCGATCGGCACGTCGAAGATGACCGAGGCAGTCTGCTTGTGCACGTCGATGCCTTCCTTGAAGGCCGTGACGAACGCGTCATCCCCCGAGAAGTGCGCCATCACCCGCAGCTCGATCTGCGAGTAGTCGACCGCGAGAAAGGTTCTGCCTGGCGCGGCGACGAAACCCTTCCGGATCTGGCGTCCCAGGTCGGTACGGATGGGAATGTTCTGAAGATTGGGATCACTCGACGACAGCCGTCCCGTCGCGGCTACGGTCTGGTTGAAGCTCGTGTGGATCCGCTGCGTGTTGCGGTTCACGAGCTGCGGGAGCGCGTCCACGTAGGTAGACCGCAGCTTCTCGAGCTCCCTATACTCCATCATGAGCCGCGGAACCTCGTGACCTTGTTCAGCCAACTCCTCCAAAACCGATGCATCCGTCGAGGGACCGGTCTTGGTCTTCTTGAGGATCGGGAGGCTCAGCTTCTCGAAGAGCACCTGCCGGAGCTGCGTCGTCGAGTTCAGGTTGAAGTCGCCACCCGCCAACTTGAAGATCTCTTCCTGGATCAGTTCGAGCTCACGTTTCAACTTGGACCTCATCGCGCGGAAGAAGTCCGCGTCGATTCCGATACCTGCCAACTCCATGCGCGTGAGGACCGGCAATAGCGGCATCTCGAGCTCGGCCATGAGGTCTGCGAGCCCCTGCTCGTCGAGCCGCGCCTGGAATTTCTGGGCCAGCTCGAGCGAGAAGTCCACCTCCTCCGCGACGAAGTTACGCGCCCGTTCGATGGGCGCCTCCGGGAACGGCACTTTGTTGCGGCCACTGCCTACGACATCGGCGTACGCAATCGGCTTGCGCGAGAAGTTCTCCATGGAGAGCGTCGTAAGCTCGTGGCTGCGCCGCCCGGGATCGAGAACGTAGCTCGCCACCATCACGTCGAACGCGCTTCCGACGAGCGTCACGCCCGACGTCGAAAGAGTGAGTGCCGTGCGCTTGAGATCGTGGCCCACCTTCTCCACGCCCGGGTCCTCCAGCACCGCCTTGAGCCCGGCCATGGTCGATGTCTCCAGGGCCGGCAAGTTGGTGACCTCGCCGGATCCTTCTCCTTCGAACGTCAGTTCGAACGGCTGCTGATGCGCAAAAGGGAGGTACCAGGCAGTGCCGGCGTCGACGGAGAGTCCGATCGATACCAGCACCCCGCGAAGCGGGTCTTCCGCCGAGGGCTTCGCCGTGATCGCTACCCGCCCGGCGGAACGGATGGCATCGACCACGCCGCTCACCCGCGAGGCTGTGTCCACCACCGAATAGTTCGCTTCGCGCGTTGCCAACTCGTCGGCCACCGCGCCGCCGGCCTGCGCGGCTGCAGCAAACTGCTCAGCGAGCGGCCGGAACTCAAGCTCCACGAAGATGTCGCGCAACGCTTCGTTGTTCGGCTCTCTGACCTCGAGCGCCTCGAGATCCAGTTCGACATCCAGGTCGGTCATGATCGTGACCAAACGCCTCGAAAGCCGAACGTCCTCCGCGTTCTCCTGAATCGATCTGGACGCGCGCGGTGGCTTCAACGCCTCCGCGTTGGCGATCAGGGCTTCAACGTCCGCGTATTGCTGCAACAAGGCCACGGCGGTCTTGGGACCGATTCCACGAGCCCCCGGGATGTTGTCGGAGGAGTCCCCGACGAGGGCGAGGTAGTCGATGACCTGAGAAGGAGGAATACCGAATTTCTCACCAGCGTTCACCTCGGTGACCCAGTCGGCGGCGACCCCGGTCGCCCCCCCGCGCCCAGGATTCAGGAGGTGAACGCCTGGCCCGACGAGTTGATAGAAGTCCTTGTCCCCGGACACGATCACCGCCTCGAGGCCCGCATCGCGCGCGCGCATGGCGAGAGTCCCGATGACGTCGTCCGCCTCGTAGCCCTGGAGCTCGACGACGGGATCGTTGAACGCCTCCACGATGGCCCGTACGCGGCCGAGACTGGCGCGCAGATCGTCCGGCATCTTCTCGCGCGTGGCTTTGTAGGCCGGGTATTCCTGCTTCCGAAACGAGTCGCCAGCGTCGAAGACCACGGCTAAGTAGTCCGGTGAGAACTCCTCTCTGATGTCGAGGAGAAAGCGAGTGAAACCGAAGGGGGCCGAGGTATTCTCCCCCGCCGCGTTGGTCAGCGGGCGCTGGATGAACGCGAAGTACGATCGGTAGATGAGCGCATACGCATCGATGAGGAAGATGCGAGGCTTGATCTTAGGTGGGATCTGCAACGGCCGAGGGAGGCAGGGGTGGAGTCAAAGAAAACGCCCCCGGCTCCAACCGAGGGCGCTTGGAACCTATTCCGGAGAGGGCGTCAGGCTCGAATTACGTTGGTCGCCCGCTGGCCCTTATCGGAGTCGCGAACCTCGAACTCCACGGAGTCTCCTTCGTGAAGGGTCCTGAATCCGTCACCGAGGATCTCCGAGAAGTGGACGAATACGTCGTCACCTTCTGCATGCTGGATGAAGCCGTATCCCTTCGAGTCGTTGAACCATTTTACGGTCCCCTTCATGCTGCTACCTCCAACGAAGTGATCCACCCGCGGCGCACCCGGTTCTCACCTTAGGGCGTGATATGCGTCCCGCGCAAGCAAGCCGGAGACGGAGCACGCAGAGAGGCCCCTATTCGACGGCGAGCGCCGCCGCCCGCCTCAGTCGCGACCGTACAGCACCTCGTAGAGACCCAGATTCCGTCGGACGTTCTTCACATATCCACGGGTCTCGACGAAGGGGATTCGCTCGGTGAAGCGAAGCGGGTCGGAGGCCTCGGGGTAGCGCCGCCAACGAGTCGCTCGGGTGGGGCCCGCGTTGTATGCAGAGAGTACGACCGGGAGGTCATTGTCGTACCGCGCGCTCATTTCTACGAAGAACGCGGCACCCAGGTGCAGGTTGACCTCCGGAGCCGTCAGGTTGGCTGCGCGGAAGCCGGCCGGGCCGTGCGCACGAGCGAGTTGAGCGCCAGTCGGGGGCATGACCTGCATGAGGCCGATCGCTCCCGCATGACTGACGATATTCGCCTTGAACGCCGACTCCTGCCGGATGATCCCCGCCATCACGATCGGATCGAGGCCCCATTCCGCAGCTTCTCGACGAACCAACTCCCTGTACGGGAAGGGAAACGCCACTCGAATGAGACGAGCGTCCCACTCGTGCCCGTCGTCGCGCAGTGCCCATCCGAGGTTGATCCCGTCTATGGTGTGGCCCCGTTCGATGAGCGCCTCGGCGAGGCTCAGCATGTCGTGCAACGAGCCGCGGGCTAGGTCCGTCAGTCGGCCGATCTCGGCGGAGGCGGCGGTTGCCAGATCGGCCTCCGTGAACAGGTCCAGGCGTTCGAGTCCGGCCGCCAACCAAGTCGGAGCGGGTACCGACTCGGAGTCGGGCACGTCCATTCGGTACTCCACCCCGAGCAGGTCCGCACCCACTACGGAATAGTAGGACACCGGGTCACCAGCCCAGACGCGTTCGATGTGTGTGCTGGCCTGCGCGGTGTCGCCCAGTTCCAGCCTGATGCGCCCAGCCCAATACGAAGCCTCCTGCCAGCGTCGTCCGGTGGGAAAGTCCGTCAGGTACTGCTCGTAGATTTCCACCGCGGCCGCCAAATTCGAGCGTCCCAGTTCGATCTGGCCCGAGCGCATTCGCGCTTGGCCCGCGCGGGCGTGCGTGCGCGCGTTGTCGGCGATGAAGGCGTACCGCTCGAGCGCGGCATCGAGGCTGCCCCGTCCATCGGCAGCACTGGCGCGGGACCAGAGAAGCTCAGCGGCCTGCCCGCTGCCAGGGAACTGCTCGATCAGCCACCGCTGCAGCGTGCCCACCTGGGCGCTCAGCCCCTGACGACGCCTCAGTTGCGTCCATACTTCCAGGTTGCGGGCGCCGATCGTCACGTCCTCCGTTTCTTCCCGGATCGCCCTGAATTCCTCGATCGCGGCCTCCTGCCGGCTGCGTACCGTGCCCATGAGCCGCGCCCGCTCGACGCGCATCGATAACGGAGCCTCGACGCCCTCTTGTTCGGACAAGACCATCACTCGGTCGTATCCGCGCAGAGCCCGCCTTCCGTCCCCCGACCGATCCAGGATGCGAGCAAGGCGCAGCGTCATCTCCCGGTCGATGCGACCCAGATCGGAAAGCGACGATGCCGCCCGTGTTCGGGGCGCCCCCCGAGCCCCCTCCAGGCCTTCGAGCAGTAGCCCTCGGGCCAACACAGTGTCTCCGGCGGCGAGCTCGAGGCGGCCCAGCTCGACGGACACGACGGCCCTGCGGGAACCGCTCGACTCGGCGCGAAGAGCCGCGAAGCTCGTTGCCGCCGCCGCCGAGTCATGGGCCGCAAGCTGGGCATCCGCCCGTGTTCGCCAAGCAGCGTCCAGCGCGAGTGAATCGTTCACTTCGGCGAGCAATGAAGCTACCGCGTCCACATCGCCCATCACGGACATCTCCGAAGCGAGTTCGAGCGCGATCCAGGAACGGGCCTCCGGCGCATAGGTCAGCTGCGCGAGTACATCCAGAGCACGCGAGCGTTCGTCGAGCTTCCAGAGCGCACGCGCCGCCCGAACCAGAGCCGCTCGGCGGCGTACCGCTGCCGCCGGCGTGATGGACGCGTAGGACGTGTAGGACCCGGCAGCGGACGCCCAGCGTCCGTCTTCCTCCTGGGCTCGGCCGAGCAGGTACATCGCGGCGCCGTGCCCTTCATCCTCGAGCCAGTCGGCATCAGCAAGGAGACGCTCGACCGCGGGCCAGTTGTTCCAGCCCGCTTCAGCCCGAGCGAGCAGCAAGACGTCTGCCGCCTCGCCGGTCGCCACCCCCTCGTCCCGCATCATGCGAGCCGCGTGCCAGAATCGGCCGGCTTCGAACTCGGCCATGGCCGAATCAGACGGGGACACCTGCGTCCCGGTTCCCACGAAGCGGGAATCCGTCGAGGCAGCGGCGAGCGCCAGCACGAGCGTTGCGGTCAGGGAGAGTCGTGGGTTCATGAGATCATACGAAGGACACACACCGCGGCCCCAGCGTTAACAGAAAAAGAGGCCGCCCCACCGGGGGCGGCCTCTCGCTGGCCTTTCACAGCCGGCCTCAGCCCATTGCTGCGTCAGCCGCCGGAGCGACTGTGCTCGATGGCGTGCAGCGTATCGACCATCTTCTGGGCCGACTCCTCCATGTCGATCACCAAGCTGTCGATGCGGGACACGAAGTAGTTGTGCCCGATCGATACCGGAATCGCGATCATCAGGCCCGCAGCCGTCGTCTGCAGCGCGACTCTGATACCACCTGCTACGAGCGTCGCCTCGACTTCGCCCGCGGCCTCGATCGACTGGAACGCGATGATCATCCCGATGACGGTCCCGAGGAAGCCGAGCAACGGTGCGACGTTTGTGAGCGTCGCGAGGATCGTCAATCCGGACTCGAGCTTGCTCATCTCGAGCAGGCCCTGATTCTCGATGGCCTTCATCACGCGCTCGGTGCCTTCCTCGTGTCGCTCGAGACCGGCGTAGAGGATGTTGGCGGCGGGCGCGTCGGTATCACGCGTCAACTCGAGGGCCTCACGAATGCGCTGCTGGGTGAGCAACTCATCGACGTCCTTGAGGATCTTCTTCGTCTTGATCGTCTTGCCCGTCAGGCTGATGAACTTGATGACGATGACGAGGACGCCCAGGCCCAGACAGAAGGCGAGAGGATAGATCATCCACCCTGTTGACGTCCAAAGCTCCGAGAAGTACTCAGCGCTACAGCACTGGGGCGCATCGTCCACGAGCGGAATCTGCACAAGTGCGCCGAACAATTGAATCGCCAAAGCGACCTCCAGCCAAAGTTCTATCGAGTCTGCGTTACTTCGCCCCTCCACCACGCTGAACAGTGGAAGGGCGGGAATTTGGAGAGGTCAGGATTATGGTCTTCCCCCAGATGGGTGTCAAGCCTAGCACAACCCGCTCATCGACCCGTGGGACACGCCGCGAAGTGGCTTGCTCGCTTGGCCTCCAGGAGAGGCACTCGGTGCGCACAAGAATCGTCCCTCCCGGAATGCGGGCATCGTGTGTGAAAGGCACACCCGGTAGGCGGATGTACCGGGCTCGGCACCTCTCCCTGCAGCAGGATCCGGTCCCATTTCCCCCGTATGGACGGGTCCGGACGAGGCACCGCAGAGAGCAACGCTCGCGTATAGGGATGCCGAGGATCACGGCATAGATCGACCGTGCTCGCGACTTCCACGATGCGCCCCAGATACATCACCGCCACGCGATCGGCCACGTGCTCGATCAGCGAGAGATCGTGCGCTATGAACAGGTAGGTCAGGCCGAGGTCTCGCTACAGGTCCTCGAGCAGGTTGATCACTTGGGCCCGGACCGACACGTCCAATGCACTCACCGGCTCGTCGAGTATCAGGAGCTCCGGTTCCACGGAAAGCGAACGAGCGATACCGAGACGTTGTCTCTGTCCCCCGCTGAATTCGTGCGGGTATCGGTCGATGTGCTCAGGACCCAGCCCGACCTGTTCCAGTAGTTCTATGGCGTGCCCCCGCACATTGCTGCCGCCCAGCCCGTGCACGCTGAGCGCCTCGGCGAGCATGGCACCCGCGGACATGCGTGGATTGAGCGATGCGAACGGATCTTGAAACACGAACTGTACACGCCCGCGAAGCGAGCGAAGACCAACCGAATCGAGCCCGCGCACGTCGATCCCGTCGAAGTGCACTTCGCCCTCCGTGGGCTCGATCAGGCGGGCCACGGCTTGGCCGGTCGTAGTCTTGCCGCAGCACGACTCCCCGACCAGCCCGAGCGTCTCGCCCCGCCAAAGATCGAAGCTCACCCCGTCTACGGCCCGCAAGACGGATTGCACGCGCCCAAACGCCCCCTTCCGAACGGGGAATCCCATCTTCAATCCGCGCACCGAGAGCAGCGGGTCGCCGCTGCGATCGATCGAATCTCGAGCGCGCGGGGTCACTGGTCCGTCCGAGACGGTTCCGGCATCGATCTCCAGCAGCGTACCGCGTGATCCGCGCGTTCGGCTCCACCCGGTTCATGCAGTCCCTGGGGTCACTCACACCCCGGCGCGCGCAGCGAGCACCGCTGCTCGAAGCGGCACCCGATGGGCCAGTCGATAGAGTCGGGTACCGTACCCGGGATCGCCTTCAACCGTCGACCGGGTTGCTCGAGCGAGGGCAGCGACTCGAGCAGCCCCTTGGTGTAGGGGTGTCGAGGGTCGGCGAAGATCTCATGAACCGAGCCCGTCTCCACCACTTGGCCGGCGTACATGATGAGCACGCGATCACACACCTCCGCGACCACGCCCAGATCGTGCGTGATGAGTAGCACCGCCATCCCGCGTCGCTCCCGCAGGTCCGCGAGCAAGTCGAGGATTTGAGCCTGTATGGTCACGTCCAGCGCGGTCGTCGGTTCATCCGCAATCAACAGTCGGGGCCCGCACGAAAGCGCCATCGCGATCATGACCCGTTGACGCATCCCACCGGACATCCGGTGCGGAAACTCGTCGAGCCGCGCCTCTGGGTCGGGGATGCCTACCTCTCGCAGCAACTGGGCCGACTCCGCGCGCGCAGCTTTGCGGTTCAGGCCTCGGTGCAGTCGGAGCGCTTCGCCGATCTGCTCCCCAACGGTGTAGACCGGGTTCAAGGAAGTCATCGGCTCCTGAAAGATCATCGAGATCTCGTTGCCTCGCAGAGCGCGCAGGCTCGGTTCGGCGGCACCGACCAGTTCCTCGCCACGGAAGCTGATCGAACTCCCGTTCATGATGCGGGCGGGTGGGTCGGGCAGTAGCCCGAGCACCGAGAGAGACGTCACGGTCTTGCCGCATCCAGACTCCCCGACGAGGCCGAGGGTCTCGCCCTCCCGGACCTCGAAGGAGACTCCGTCGACGGCTTTGGCGACGCCCTGGTCCGTAAAGAACCAGGTGCACAAATCTTTCACGGAGAGCAGAACGTCACTCACGAACGCACCCTCGGATCGAGGGCGTCGCGCAGTCCGTCACCGACCAGATTGAACGACAGCACCGTGAAAACGATCGCGAGGCCGGGAAACGTGGAAAGCCACCAGGCGTCGAGCAGAACAGCTCTTCCGTCGGAGAGCATCGAGCCCCAGGACGGCGTGGGGGCTTGCACGCCCACGCCGAGAAACGAGAGGCCGGCCTCTAGCACGATGGTATTCCCGATGCCGAGCGTTGCCGCCACGATCACGGGTCCGAGTGCGTTGGGAATCAGATGGCGAAGCACGATTCGAGAACGCGAGTAGCCGAGCGCCTCCGCGGCCTGGATGAACTCTCGTTTCCTGAGGCTCAGCACTTCCCTGCGCACGATTCTCGCTGTGCCGGGCCACAGGGTAAGGCCCAGCACCGTGATGATCAGAAAGATGGACGGCTCGAAGGCAGCGACGATGACGATAAGCAGGATCAGTCGCGGGAACGAGATGACCATGTCGACGAAGCGCATGATCAAGCTGTCGACAATTCCGCCCAAGTAACCGGCAACGGCCCCCAGCAACGTTCCGATCGTCACGCTGATGCCAACCGCGACAAAGCCGATCGTCAGGGAGATGCGGGCGCCGTAGAGCACGCGTGACAGCACGTCCCGACCGAGTTGGTCGGTACCCAGGCGATGGGCCCCGGACATTGCCTGGAGCCGGAGGGAAAGGTCCTGAGCCGTGGGATCAGCCGGGGTGATCCACGGCGTGATCAGCGCGGGAAGGTATAGACCGACGACCAGAATCAGTCCCGCGACAGCGGTCCTGTTCTTGGAGAACGCCCGCATAGCGAGCTCCCACTGACCTACCCCCGCGCGAGCCCCCGCGCGCTCCATCTTCGTGTCTCTCCACGACCAATACCACGCGGCGATCAGGCCCGCCACGAGCGTGCCGACCGCGAGACGCTCGTCCCAAGCGCCCGACAGCGACCGCAGAACGACGTCTCGCCGAGCGACGAGCACCCAGACCAAACCGATCCAAACGGACAGCGTTACGCCTCCGACACCCCTGCGGCCGGCGAGCAATTGCGGAAGCCCCGGCAGCACGAGCGAGAGGCGCGAAGCACCCCCCCCCGCGAGCGCGTCCACTAGCCAGCTCACTCATACCGCACGCGCGGGTCAACGACCGCATAGAGGATGTCAGCGAACAGATTCGCGAGGATCGCGAAGATGAAGGTGCACGCCATGATCAACGGGTAGTCCCGCTGACCGACCGCGAGACAAATGAGTTGACCCATGCCCGGCCACGCGAATATGGACTCAATCAAAACGGTCCCGCTGAAGAGCACCGGGATATACAGTCCGAGCAGCGATACGATGGGAAGCAGCGCGTTCTTGTGCGCGTGCTTGAAAATCACGCTACGCTCGGGCAGGCCCTTGGCGCGAGCCGTACATATGTAGTCCAGCTTGATGACCTCGAGCATGCTGCTGCGCATGTAGCGGGCGATTCCGGCGGTGAGCGAGAGCGAGAGCGTAGGCAGCGCGAGGTGCCAGAGTCGGTCCCCCAGCTTTCCAATGACGGACAATCCGTCGTACGAGATCCCGTAGATCCCCGATCCGGGGAACCAGACCGGCCACTCCCAGACGTTGCGAGCGAACAGCGTGAGCGAAAGCGACAGCATGAGCGCAAGCCAGAACGACGGCATGGAGTAGAAGAAGAGCAACACGATACTCAGGGTCGAGTCCAACGCCGAGTATTGCCGCACCGCCTGAATCGCACCCAGCACGATCCCGAAGAAGAAGGCGAACGAGAGGGCGCAGGCCGAGAGCAGCAGCGTGTTGGGCAGAGCGTCCATGACGACGTCGAGCGTCGCTCGACCGTGCGTGATGCTACGCCCGAAGTCCCCGGTCAGCATGGAACCGAGCCACTTCACATAGCGGACCGGAATCGGCTGATCGAGACCGTAGTTCGCCCTCAACTGGGCCGCCAGTTCGGGCGTGAGCCCCGGCCGAATCAGAGTGGTACTAGGATCGCCCGGAGCCGCTTGCACCACAAGAAAATGATCGTGACAATACCGAAAACCAACGGCACGCTCGCAACCAAGCGACGCACCAGGTACTTCGTCACACGCTACTCAGGCCCGCCGCGCGAGGCTTCTCGCGGACGTATCGCGCCCCGTCACCGGCTGGCGGGATCCAGGTGCCAGTCCTTGATGTTCAGGAGCTCCGCCCTCGCGTCCATTTCCACCCCGCGCAGCCGCTTGCTGATGCCATGGATACGCTCCGGAAAATACAAGAACGTGTATGGGTGCACCTCGTTCAGAACCCGCTGCTATTGGGTCCAAAGCGGCTGCGCGACCTCACGATCGGGGGCCGAACTGAGGCGCTCGAGCAGCCTGTCGAGCTCCTGGTCACTGGTGCCCGACAGCGCCGAACCGACGTCCGATCGCGCCGAATGGAAGGAATCCGTGTCATCGAGCCTGTAGTCGACGGCGTATTGCATGATCAAGCCGTCGAAGTCGCGTACCACGTCGAACGTCTGTCTGAGCAACGTGGTCCACTCGACCGCTTCCGGTCGCAGGCCGACCCCGATCTGTCCGAGCTGCGACTGCATGATCTCGACAATGCCCTTTTGCAGCTGAGCCCCGCTCCTGTATTTGACGGAGATCGTGAGAGGCGTCCCCTCGGCGTCCTCCCGCACTCCGTCCCCGTCTCGGTCCGTCCAGCCCGCTTCCTCCAAGAGGGTGGCGGCGGCTTCCGGATCGTAGTCGTCCAACGCCGCGAGGTTGCGGTCGAACGCCCAGTGGAGCGGTGGCACGCCAGAGTTCGCCACACCTGCGTAGCCGTGCAGCATGGCGTCGATCACCCCGCGACGATTCGTGCCCAAGGTGAGCGCCCGCCGGACCTCGGGGGCGGCCAGCTGAGGCTTTCGCGAGTTCCAAGCCACGAAAGCGAAGTTTCGCGAACGGAAGTGCATCAGGTCCACGGCCGGATCGTCGATGATGCGCTGAGCCTGGTCCGGCGGTACCGAAAGGTAGACGTCGGTGCTCTGGGTGAGTAACTCGGTAAGGGAAGTCGTCTGCTCGCCGATGACGCGGTAGACGTATTGATCGAGAAACGGACGTCCGCCGAGGCCCTCCGGAAACGCGGGATTCGCCGTGAAGACCCAACGGTCCTGGGGGGTGTGAGATGCGAATACGAAGGGCCCGTTCCCGACCGGACACTCGGTGCCGAAGGGGTGTGTTCTCAACGAATGAGGAGGCACGTCCCCGAGCAGATGCTCAGGCAAGACTCCGACCGTGCGCCAAGGGTCGAAAAAGTCCACGTGCGCTCGCATGCGAATCTTGATGGTGAAGTCGTCCACCACTTCGACGGCCTGCTCGCCCTGCTCGTAGTGGTCCCAGTACGCCGGGTTTGAGAAAGCGACGACGGGATTGGTAACCAAGCCGTAGGTGAACGCCACATCGTGCGCGTCGGTCTGCTCACCGTCGTGCCAGAAAACGTCTTGCCGGAGGTGGAAGGTGATCTCCGAGACATCCTCGGAAACCTCCCAGCGCTCGGCGAGATAGGCACGGGGCTCTGCATCCTGATCATAGTCGATCAGGGTCATCAGGTTCACAAACTGATGATGCTGAACCGAGACGTAATCGACACCCCCCGCCGAGTTCATTCCACCGCGCAGTTCCGCGGCGCCACCAACCACCACCGTGCCGCCATAACGGTCGTCCGAGGGCGTCGGATGGTCCGCGCGCGCCCGCGTCATGAACGCCTCGACGGCCGGAACCACACGCTGGCAAAACGGATCAGCGGAAGCCAGATCGCCGCCGCCGTCACCGCCACATGCGATACCAGACGCGGCGCCGAAGATTGCGGCCCCCAGCGCAATCGTCTTTCTCATGACGACTCCCCTATGGTGTCGCTGCAACGAGGTTACTGTCGCCAGGTCCACTCCTCAGACCCGTAGCGCTCCTTCTCGAGCCACTCGGCCTCCTCGATCTCACCGGAGCGGTACTCGCCTTCTTCCCACACGCCCCCGAGCGAAGCCTCCAGACCGCCCGTGAGTGCCTCCGCGAGATCCCACGTGCTCACTTCGCCAATCAACGCTCGAAGACTCGCCGGGGCTTGAATCGGACCCGCACCCGGACAGAGGCGACTCAATTGACTCTGGTCCCCGTCCAGGATGATCGAGCCGTGCTGAAGTAGGGAACTCCCGATCCGGACCTGTGCGCTGCCCACGAGCTTCTGTCCGCCCGCGAGGATCTCCCCGGAGGCCGGAACCTGGAAGCAGGGTCCCTCGTCCGGAGCGAGCACGACGCCGGCGGCGGCGACCGATGCGTCGACCCCCAATTGCTTCAAGCCCAGCGCGAGGCCCTCGTTGATCTTGCTGTACACGCCCTTGGGCCCACCAGAGGTGCGGTCCGGAAGCACGACGGCATAGGTCAACTCGGCGTCGTGATAGACGGCGCGCCCCCCTGTTGGGCGACGCACAAAACCGATGCCCGAGGCCTTGCCGGCCTCGGCATCGTATGCCCCACTGGCGGGCTCGTGCCTGCCGAACGATACCGTCGGGGAGGCCCACGAGTAGAGTCGTAGCACGCCTTCCCCGCGCCGGGGCGAAGTGGTCAACGCGTGATCGAACGCCATGTTCATCGCGCCAGGCCGCGCCTCGTCGAACATGACCCGCCAGGTAAGGCCTCCTGCCGCCGGCTTCGCCATCAGAACTCGAAAACCGAGGCGGGAGCCATCACTTCGACCCGCGCGCGGTCACCGACGGCATCCACGAAGGCCTGGGCATCCTGTTCGATGGGCGGCCAGGTGTCGTAGTGGCACGGAATCACGACGTCCGGTTCGATGAATTCGACGGCGCGCACCGCGTCGGCGGGACCCATCGTAAAGCGGTCGCCGATCGGCAGGACGGCAACGTCGACCAAGCCCTTCAGCAGTTGCATGTCCAGCAGCAGGCCCGTGTCGCCTGCGTGGTAGAAGCGTTGACCGCTCGCCAGGTTGATGAGGAAGCCACCGGGCACCGTCGTGAACCCTTCCCCACCCGGGAGATCCAGTCTGCCTCCGTGCACCGCGGCAGTCATCTTCACATAGCCGAAGGGGTAGTCGACTCCTCCCCCTATGTGCTGTGGACTCGCGGACAGTCCCTGCTTCTCCATGTACGCCGCGATTTCGAAGGATGCGATGATCGTCGCACCGGTGCGCTCGCAGAGCGGGATCGCGTCCGCCACATGATCAAAATGCCCGTGGGTCAGCAGGATGAAGTCGGCCTCGACATCCTCCACGGACACATCACACGCCGGATTGTCCGTGAAATATGGATCGATCACGAGTTTCGTACCGTCGTCCGTCTCGAGTCCGAAGGTCGCGTGACCGTAAAACCTGAGCTTAGTCATAGCCGAGAACATGTAGATCACCACAGTTGGCGGCAACGCTTCGTGTGAACCAGCCGTTGACCTAGCACCGCCCGTCCCCTCATACGCTTTACCTTAGCACTTACGGTGCGTACTCGGGGGGGGGCATGGCTCGCACGCTTCCGCTACTCAAAGGCACGCTCGACCTGCTGATTCTCAAGGCCCTGAGTTGCGCGGTCACACACGGATATGGGCTCGCGATATGGCTGGAAAAGCACTCCGGCGGAGATCTCGTCGCTGAGGACAGCGCCCTCTATCAGGCGCTGCATCGCATCGAGGGTCGGGGGCTCGTTACGGCCGAGTGGGGCGTCACGGAGAACACGCGGAAGGCCCGCTATTACTCG